>Ga0099848_1000418_pt1 | contig 19899 bp, 36 predicted proteins | sample CB_VirMetaG_3_FD_78179 | JGI IMG/M metagenome (GOLD analysis project Ga0099848, IMG submission 78179) | Freshwater to marine saline gradient viral communities from Chesapeake Bay - CB_1508_1S Viral MetaG | ecosystem: Environmental > Aquatic > Marine > Coastal | place: USA: Chesapeake Bay...
AGTATAAAAATGTAAAAGGAAAAAGAGGGATTACTCCCTCTTGTTTACTGATGCACTAACCAGAATGGATTAGGTATACCTGGAAACCTAACTTTTGAGATCCTCAAAGTTTCTAACCGTGCTTCACGAACTGTTGATGCCATCACAATAACTTTATTGGATTCCTCAATACGATCTTCTCCTTTCTTATATGCTTTAAGATAGTGAACACCGCGATCTTCATCGATATACTTTGCGATTGCACAGAAGTTATGCATTTTCATAAATGCACTAATGCTGTTGTACCTTTTACCAAAGGTGTAGTTGTGAGTTATATTTCTCATAATGATTAATTTATAATCAGTATAAAAATGTATTAATAAAAAGAAAGAGGATATTACTCCTCTTCTTCTAATTCATCAAGTGGTTCAATCATTGATAAGATATAATACATATCTTCTTCGGTCATATCTCTTGGATATGGTTCTTCTGGAAACATTTGTTCCCATTCTTCTCTGGTATAATCTTGACTTCTCATAATGATTAATTTATCATTAGTTAAAAAATGTTAAGTAAAAAAAGGGAGATCACTCTCCCTTATCACTACCACTGTAGTATCTCAGCACTATCAAGCTCTTCCTGTATTTCAGCAGTAACAGGTATAGTGAATACAATATGTCCTGAGCACACCTCCATTACACCGCCTTTAACATAGAAACCTACACCTGAAGTACATTGATGCCCATCTGATTGAACTAAGTGAACTGTACAAGAATAATACTTGTGAGTGTTTGGGTTTGGATCTCCCCAGCACCACGCTTTAGGATTTGGTAGTTCGTGTGTTAATGATGTAACCTTTCCTGTTGGTCTTTCACCAAAGTTATCTGAACCTTGATTAAATGCTTTAATAGCAATCTCTGATAAATTTTTCATGATAATTAATTTATCATTAGTATAAAAATGTTATAGAAAAAAAAGAGGATATTACATATCCTCTGTTGCATCAACAATACACACAAACAATGATACCATCCCACCAACAATCATTGCTGCTGGTGCAGTTACCATATCACTCCAAGACATCATAAACATCATTGGTAACCATAGCAGTGTCATACCCACCATATATAATAGGTACCACTTAATAAAGAATTTAGTTGCTTTCATAGTAATTACTTTATCATAAGTACAAAAATGTTTAAAAAGAAAAAGGGCACAATGCCCTAATTATTACTAATTATTACTAAATACGTACACACCTGAATACTTTCTAAGTTCTTCGCAAATCAGTTCATCAAGACACTCGATCTCAAACTCTGAAAGGCGCAAAGGTTCGTTATTGTTATAACTGAATACAAGTTTTAACAGAATACTTTTAAGGATCATTTCTCTCATAACAATTGATTTAATTGATTTATAAATAGTACAAAAATGTTTTAACAGAAACGTATAGGGTTCATACCCCATACATTTCTGATGCTTCGCACTCACTTTGTTCTAGCCAGAGAGATTTTTCCAAATCCATAGAACTATAAAATTCATTGTAGAAATCTTCATTCATGATGTTTAGTTTATAGATAGTTAAAAAATGTAATAACTTTTCCTACAGGATTTTTTTGCAGTAAATTCATATATATACAGCTTAGGTCTTGTCGCAGTCATAGGGGGTGCCACCCAGCGCGCGCGACCCCGGGGGTTTTTTATTAAGGACCCACCACCCTCTCTAACATACCTTAAAAATTTTACCCAAAAAAATTTTTTGATATTCTAAAAGTTTATATATTTGTCTATCGATTCATAGTAGTAGATAGTCAATTGACTAAAATAGCCCGGGTTTTCCATATTCCTGGGCTTTTTTTATATTTGCTCTATGGCATATATAGAACACAATTTTTTTCCCCTTAAAGTATTTGTTAGAAATGAATACATGTATCAACATCAAAAGGGTCACGGGGAGTTTACCCCAGGAGTAGTAATCTCTGTTAGGTGTATGCCTGGGCAAGCTGCATTGTTCCAGGTATTGTTAGAGAATGGAGTACTTAGAGATAAGTTACCTTCACATGCTTTACTCACTGAACCCAAACTACCAAAACCAGATTTACCTTTTCATCATCTACAGATATGGAATTGTTTCTCTTATAATTTTACTTTATTGCATTTATCATACTTGTATGATACTCCTGTAGAAGTATATATGAAAGATAGAAAGTTCTACCCGGGGAGATACTATGCTACAATCAACTGGGGTGCTAATGATGTTAACACAGATCTATCTCTAGCTGAAGATCCATTGGAGCATAAGTCTCACCATATTATACTTCTTGATAATGGTCAAATTGCTCTACAACCTAATAACCGAATTAAATGGTCTGAACCTAGTTTTGTTACTAAACCATTTCCAGAGAAACCAGATTATCTAGTAAACAAAGACTGGTATAATTGTGAGGGGTATGAAAAATGGCATACAGAAGATTCTGATAGAATGTTTTATGATAATGAATAATTAGTATATTATAGTATCAAAAGATAGTATCATGGCAAAGATTAAGGAAACAAGTTACAAGGCGTTTGAGTCAACGAATGTTTCGCGACCAGGAGTGCACGCGAAAACAAAGACTTCACAGTTAAAGAGTTCAAAGAATTATAAGAAATTGTATAGGGGGCAAGGAAGATGAAAAAGTTATTATGGGGGACTTTAATATTAGTTACTATTACAGGATGTAAAACTTCTAAGCATGTAAAGTGCGATGCTTATTCTATGCAAGATGATATACACGAGGTGAATGTAGAATCACAAAAAAAGTTTGTAACAAGCTTGGAGATAAAATAATTAGTATTATATTTGTCTTGTCTCCATGCTTGACATAAGTGGTTAATTAATTGATGAAAAACAGGTAGACTCTCAGATTTGGGAGTCTATTTGTTTTATGTATATTTGTAAAAAACTAACAATATGATAAGAGAAGTAAGAGTCCCAAGCTTTGGAGAGCAACTGATTGGGATAGATAGTAGGGAAGAACCTACTAATGATCTAGAAACTGTAAAGTATAAGTTTGCTGAAATCGCTGAGATCTTAAAGAAGAACTATGAAACAGATCGAAATCCGATGAAGAGCCTTTTGTTTGATCATGCGATTGGTGAAATTCTAAATGCACAGATGTCAGTAGTAAAAGTATTAACGTTTAAATATAGAGAAGATGAAGTTACTGGGGAATAGAATATTGATTAGTAAACCTGAAATGAAAGAATCAGTGCTCGCATTATCAGATGGTGATAAAGCATTGATAGAAGCTGAGGCAAGAAAGACATGGTCGAAGTTGGAAGTTTATGCTGTTGGTGATAATGTAATCAATGTAAAACAAGGAGACAAAGTTTATATTAGAGTTACAGCATTAGAGTTAGCGGAACGCATTGAAGTAGAAGGTGACATGAAATTCATGATTCATGAACAAGATATAGCAATTATTTGGTAATATGTTTTACAAAAAGAAACCTGTAGTAATTCAAGCGATTCAATGGAGAGGTGATAATCAACAAGAATTGTTTCATTTCTTGGGTCACAAAGAAGATATGAATTACTTTGACCCGCAAGGAAACCATAACTTTTATATCAATAGCAGTAATGAACTTGTCATAAAGACATTAGAAGGTGATATAAGAGGAGCAGTAAATGATTATATTATACGAGGTGTTAAAGGAGAGTTTTATCCGTGTAAACCGAATATTTTTCATGAAACATATGAGACTGTTGTATAATTTATTATATTTGTAATCACAGTACTTTTGATACTAGTACTTTTATACATCCTTGCTAGGTAAGACAAAACCTTTAGTTAAACAGCTAAAGGTTTTGTGTTTTAATAAAAATTTAGTATATTATAGTTGTAAACTAATAATTTTTATAGTCATGGGATTTATTGATATTTTTAATTTTAAGAAGTACTTCGCAAAACCATCTGATTCTAATGTGGCAAGATATGGTCATGTTAATGCTCTTGCTGCAGCTACACTAGATGCAGTAAAGAATAATGTATATGCGGATAATGCTGCAGCTCTAGCAGGAGGACTTGTTGCAGGAGATCTATATACAGCTGATGGAACAGGAACTGTTGAGGCAGGTGTAGTAATGGTAGTAGTTTAATTTACTTAAGATATGTTAAATAATTTAGTAAACTTTTTTAGCGTTATTAAAGCTAAGATGATAAAGACTTCTTTAGAGTCTGAAGATCTTATAGCTGTAGGTACAAGAGATTATAAATATGGTGGGGGGTATAAACCAACCGCTATTAAGTTTGAAGATTTGCAAAAATCATTAGGATCTTCTTCTTCTAATCCTACATTCATAACTAAAAGAACTGATACTGCTGTAGATGCAACAGCAGGAGTAGTAATGTCAACAGTTGAGATTCCAGCAAACACAGTAGATACCACTATTAATCAAACTCTTCACTTAGTTACCAGAGTTGTCAAAGAAAATATTTCTGCTTCTTTTTTAATGAGAGTATATACTAATACAGTACCTGATTTATCGGGAGCTACTTTACTTGCAAGTGGAGGTGGAAGTGCACTCATAAGAACAGGTTTAATAAGTAGAATCTTCAACTTTTGGGATTTTTCACCGGGTTTTCCAGAATTTTATGTTATTGAAGGACATGATGCTGCTCAAGCTTTGAGTAATGATCTTATAACTAGTCCCCTTGCAACTACACCGAACTTCTTTAATCCTACTGTAACTAATTATATTATGGTAGAAGTAGCTGGTCCAGCGCAGTTTGATTCATGCTTTTTACAAGTAATTATAAATAAAGAATCATGAAAAATATAACAAAAGTTTCACAGACGGGATTTATCCTAAATGGTATAGAAAGACAGTTTCAACCTTTTTGGGTTGATGAAAATACAGAACATGCTGTAGTACGTCTAAATGATGAGGCAGCTCATATTGGTACACATAGAGGTATTATTCGTTTGGATATTTCATTTACTATAGATAATATTAAATATAATACTATAGATGAGTTTATAATTAATTTATACGCATAACCATGTCAATAGGAAATTTAAAAACAGAAGGAAATAAGGGAAATAACTTTCCTTTCCAACTAAAAGTACTTCAGGGTCTTCAATCTACAAGTAATAATACTACAGGAGTAGAAAGAAAACCTGGTATCATCAGACCAAATAATGCATCAGGTGATGTTAATACAGTAGCAGCTACTTTCTATTCTGTATCTGTAGCTAATGTAGGTCTTGCAAATGGAACAGTATTAGGTGCTACGATTAAACCAGGAGAGATTCTTAACTTTTCTGCAGATGCATTGAACAACTATTTTACATCATTTGGTTATGATGCAACAGGAACTGAGTTTATAATTACTTACATATCTTAAGATGAGTACATTAATTCAAATAGCAGGTTCAGGAGGAGGTGGAGGAACAGGGTTAACCGCTCCTATAACTATTGCCTGGGATGGACAAGGAGGATTTTTAACCACAGGTTTGACAAGATATTTTGTAGCCCCATATGCTTGTACTATTTTAGGTTGGTCAATTGTTGCTGAAGGAACAAGTCCAACTTGTAAAATTGATGTATGGAAGATTGCATCAGGAACAGTATTACCTACAGTTGCAGATACTATAACAGCAGGTGCAGAACCCGATCTAAGTACAGGAAATGTTGTAAGATCATCTACTTTAACAGGATGGACAACAGCAGTAGCTGCAGGTGATATATTAGCATTTAATATTGATACTGTAGCAAATGCTTTGACAATTAAAATAAATCTAGAACTTCAATAAAAAATAAATCATGTTTACATATCAAGTATTAAACACAGAAACAATAGTAACTCATATAGATGCGGTTATTGAGGATGGAGTTGAAGTATCACCCGCTGTAGACTATATTACATTAAAAATATTAACAGAGTATACTTTTGATAATGGTGTAGTAAAGACAATTGAAGTTTCAGTATTCAATCCTAAGAACCAAGAGTATATTGATAAGTCTTTGCACAATAGAGGAGTAACAGAAGAAAATAAACTTGACTAATTATGGCACTAAGATATTGGGTAACTGGAGGTACAGGTGACTATAACTCAACAACAAATTGGTCTGCATCATCAGGTGGTGCATCAGGAGCATCTGTTCCTACTACTGCAGATGATGCGGTATGGGATGCTAGTAGTGGCGCAGGTACAGTTGTTATAAATGTTGCTTCTGTTGCAAAGAGTATAGATTTTACAAACTTCACAGGAACTGTTGATTTTCAAGACACACTTGCTGTTGCAGGAAATATGACATTGGGAACAGGAATGTCTTTTGCTAATACTACAGGAACTGCAACATTAAGAGTAACTGCAACAGCTACATTGACTAGTAATGGAGTTGCATTTCCATATAATTTTTCAGTTTTAACGGCTGCTGCTACAATTACACTTGCTGATGATTGGGAGTGTAATAATTTTACACATGATGTAAACACAGGTAATCCTGTATTTAACGGAAACAACTTTTTTATAAACGGTAACTTAAGTAATTTAAATACAATAAGATATATTGCAGGTACTACGGTTTTTGTAATGCAGGGAACAGGAAGTGTATCTACATTATACAATTCTTCAAATTCATATTTTACTGTTAATAACCTAACTATAAACACTTCTGGAACAATAACTTTTGCTACAGATTTGGGGGGGCTCAGTGATGTTTGGACTTATACTGCTGGAACTGTTATTACATCGGGTATGACATTGAGATTAAGAGGCATATTTGATTTAGACGGTATAGTATTTGAAAATATTAATATTCCAAGTACTGCAAATACAACATTATTAAGTGATTTAGTTTATACAGGCTCTTTTACTACACTTTCTACTCCTAACTCAGTCAACATAAACGGAGCATCTGTTAGACATATTGGATCTACAGGTGGGTTTATTAATTTAATTGGAACCCCAGGTGGATCTACTAGATTAACTGGTACTACAGTTCTTAGTTTAGAGGGATCAGGCACATTTGATACAGGAGGAGCTTCAGGATCAATTGCGATTCCTGTTGTTGTAAATACGTCAGGTACATATACGGTAAATGCTATAACATCCCTGAATGGTACTACTTTTACTTATACAGCAGGAACAATTGATTTTTCAGGAGTAGACGTAAGAATGCAACACAATAATCAAACAACAACATTTAATGGTATATCTTCTTTAAGTTTTGGACAAGTAAGTATTGGGCAAACTCCCAATTCGGTATATGTAGTATTGAATGATACAATGAATGTTAACACTATGCTTGTAAAAGGTACTGGTAGTTCAGTATATTTTGTAAATAGAATATCAGGTACTGCTCCTTTTATATGCAATACTCTTATATTTAGTTCTAGAGCTCAAATTTTTGAATTACAAGATGGATTAAATTATGTTATAAATTCTGCTATAAAAAGTGCAGCAAATAACCTTATCTACACAGATGTGTTTTTTCCAAAAGTAAAAAGTACAGTAAATGGATCTAAAGCAAATATAACTCTTTCACCTGGAGCAACTCAAGAAATATCATATTGTACTTTTGAAGATATTGATGCATCTAATGGACAAACACTTTGGGTATTTGGATCATTATCAACTATAACAAATTGTGACAACATAAATTCATTTACACAACCTAAATCGGTAGGATTCTAAAATATTTTTTGTATAACCATAAGATATGGCAATATTTACAGACCAAAACGAAGTTAGTACTACAGGAACTATTTTGCATGTAGGTAATTTACCCGCACCTTCTGTTGTAACGGTGCTTAGGTTTTACAACCCTAATGCATACGTTGTTACTTTAGAAAGATACAGTAGAGCAACAGGCACCTTACTTAGTATGTATGAACTTACTTTAGATGCGGGAGATCAGATTGTTGACACAACACCTTATACATTAAGTACAGGAGATTATCTTAAAGCAACTAGTAATATAACTGGAACAAATTATTTTATTGAAGGCGTTGATCAATGAATCTAATTAATAACATAGGAGAATCTTATAGTCTTGCTGTTGTAAAAATCATAGATAAAAACGGTAAGATAAAAAGTGTTATGTCTTCTGGAGGAGGTGGATCAGCAGCATGGGGTACTATAACAGGTACCCTTTCTAGTCAATTAGATCTTCAGTCAGCATTAAATGCAAAACAAGACTTATTAGTTAGCGCAACTAACATAAAAACAATTAATGGCTCTAGCATACTTGGTTCGGGAGATTTAACTGTATCAGGATCAGGGGCTACTTGGGGAAGTATTACAGGTACTCTATCTTCTCAAACTGATTTACAAAGCGCATTGAATGCTAAGTATGACGCAAGTAACCCTTCCGGATATATAGATTCAAGTGCATTAACTCCATATTTAACTTCTGTTACTGCTGCCGCTACGTACTACCCACTAACAAATCCCTCTGGTTATATATCAGGAATTACTTCAGGTGATGTCACAACAGCTTTAGGATACACTCCTTATAGCAATACTAATCCTAATAACTACATAGACGCTTCAGCTTTAACTCCATACTTAACAAGTGCTTTAGCAGCATCTACATATGTACCTTTAACTAGAACAATTACAATAAATGGTGTTGCACAAGATTTATCTGCAGACAGATCTTGGACAGTATCAGGAGGAGGATCTTCTCCTGGAACATTAATTCTATTATCCACTGATGAATCTGAAGATACAGGTGCTAACACAACAAGTAATGTAAAAACTTACACAGTTGCATCTAACACTTACTCTTATATAATGGCAGAATGCGAAGTTGGGTTTGTTGGGGGTGCTAACTCAACTTGTCAAATGGACTTTACACTTGACATAGGAGGAGTTGTTTCAAGAACAGGATCCATAAGACAACCTGCAACTGGTTCTGGAGATTACCAAAATACTCTTGGTAACATAAAGATAAGCACTGCACTAACTGCAGGAGGCACAGTATCTATATCTGTTAATGAAGTATCAAATGGAGCAACGTGGTATGTTTATTCACTAAGAGTTTATGGTATAGTATGATGGGAGGGATATTAATAGTTTTTGCAACAATAATGATACTGGGAGTAGTTCTTCCTATTGTATTAACAAAATTTGATAATCATGAGTAAAAAAAGAGGAAGAGAAATAACCTATAAAGGAGAACTTGTAAAAGAATATATTTTAAAGTACTCTGACTTTTCTACAAATCAAATAGCGAAGATTTTACATAAAGAATACCCGCTAGATTTTACAAGTCATGAAAGTGCTAGAAGTGCGGTAAGACTTTATAGAGGTGAATTAGCGGATGTTAATAGAAAGTATAATCCTGATAAGATAGTACAAACTAGAACAAAAGAAGAAAAAGAAAGAGCTCAAGGATGGTCAAGTCTTCCAGAATCAGATTATGATAAACTTGAAGATTTTAAAATGCCTGTAGGAAGTAGTAGAATACTTGTACTGTCTGATATTCATATTCCTTATCATGATCTTAATGCATTAAAGCTAGCTTTAGAATATGGTAAAGAGAATAAATGTAATGGTATATTACTTAATGGAGATACGTTAGACTTTTTTCAGTTATCTAGATACATAAAAGACAGGAGACTTAGAGACTTTGCAGGAGAATTAGAATTAGGAAAACAATTCCTGGATAGCTTACAAGAATTAAATTGTCCTATTTATTATAAGATAGGTAATCATGAGGAACGCTACGAAAATTATCTAAAGACGGTAGCCCCTGAGTTATTAGGAGTAAGTAATTTTAGACTAAGCGAGTTACTAGAGTTTGGGAGGTTTGGAGTAGTAGAGATCAAAAGCAAACAATTAATAAAAGTAGGTAATTTAAACATCTTACATGGCCATGAGTTTGGACATAGTTTCTTCTCTCCAGTAAATGCAGCAAGAGGTTTATATACAAGAGCTAAAGCTGATTCTGTTATAGGTCATCATCATCAAACTTCAGAGCATTCAGAAAAAGATTTAAATGGCGCTGTAGTAACTACTTATTCTTTAGGATGTTTGTGTGGTTTACAGCCTGAATACATGCCTTTTAATAAGTGGAATCATGGATTTGGGTTTATTACATTTAAACCTACAGGCGAGTTTGAGGTAAGAAATCTTAGGATAATTAACGGGGTTATTAAATAATTTTTTGTATATTAAGTATATACACTTATATATTTATATTTATTAAAAATGAAAGCAACTCTTCTCTCTATATATAAAGCATTACTTGTTCCATTAGTTCTTTTCTTTGCCCCAATTTACATGATGGTTTTCTTAGTAGGATTAACTACTATCATAGATACAGCATTTGGTATTTGGAAAGCCAAGAGTCTTAAAGAAGGGATTAGTTCTAAAAAGTGCAGAAAAGGTTTAGTACCTAAAATTAAATCTTATGTTATTATTGTTCTATTACTATTTGTAGCTGATTATTATATAGTAAATGAATTAACACATTTATTTGTAAGTATTGATTATGTATCAACAAAGTTAGTATCTTTCACCTTAATATTAATTGAAGTTAAATCAATGGATGAGAGCTTTGAAAAAGTAAAAGGTTATTCATTCATCTCAAAACTTTATGGTAATATTAAAAATATTAAAAAAGTAAAAGACGATCTAGAACCATGATCTTATGCCAAAAGATGCTTGTTATAAAAAAGTAAAAGCACAGTATGCTGTGTTTCCTTCAGCTAGAGCCTCTCAAGCTATTGCTAAATGTCGTAAAGGCAAAGGTAAAGTTAGAAAGACTAAGAAGGGTACAGAGCTTAAAAGATGGCAAGCAGAGAATTGGCAAGATACTAAGACAGGAAAACCTTGTGGTGCAGGTGGTAAAAATGAATACTGTCGTCCTACAAAAAGAGTGTCAAGTAAGACACCAAAAACTAAAAGTGAAATTTCACCGTCTAAACTAGCTGCTAAGAAAGCTGAAAAGTCTAGAGTAGGTATGGGGAGAAGAGTTAAAAAAGTATAGTTAATTGTTAATTTAATATACAATAGTCATGAAAAAAGTAAGCGTTAAAAAACCTTTAACAAAAGCTCAATTTGGAAGAAACATTTCAGCAACTGCTGCTAGAAGAAAAGCTATTAAAAATAAAGGTTATATTACACAAACTCCTGAAGATGAACAAGGAGATTTTCAAAATGTATATAATCCTTATAGTAGAAAAGGTAAAAAAATTGCAAAAGCAAAAGAGGAAAAAAGAAAGTCTCTAGGAATTACAGGGGGGCCATCATATATACCTAAAAATTCTGATGAAGTAAGAACTAGTAGAATTATTGGGAAAAAAATGCAAGTTGGTGGGTCAATGAGTCCCGCAAGGAGTAAGCCTCGTACTCCTATTCACACTAGTACTCCTATTAAGAAAAAAATTGTTCGAGCAACAAACCAAAAGCCTACAAATAAACCAAAGCCTACCGGTCCTGATTATGAAGGTCCTTATTCAATAAAGGGAACTGCTGGACCAGTAAATAGCACAGTCAGTAAGGTAAGAGAAATTTTAAACGAACCTCCATCATATTCACCATATCTTTATCAAAAAAAAGGTGGTGCAATTAAAAAAGTAACTAAGACATCTTTAGCAAAATCTCAAAATGGTGGACCAACAGGTAAACAGAAAAGATTAGAAAAAAGAGAACTAAAAGCTTATGATAAATATAATGAAGCTAGAAAAAGTGGTTCTCAGAAGACTGGAAAACTTTATGGTAAACTTGTTGATAGACAAACTAAAAGTATAATGGCAGGTGTTAATACACAGTATAAGAAAAAAGGTGGAGCAATAAAAGCTAAAAGAAAAAAGTAATGGCAAAGACAGCAGCTTGGCAAAGAAAAGAAGGTAAGTCTAAATCAGGAGGACTTAACAAGAAAGGTGTTGCTTCTTATAGAAAGGAGAACCCTGGAAGTAAACTAAAGACTGCTGTTACTAAAAAACCATCACAACTTGATCCTGACAGTAAAGATGCTAAAAGACGTAAGTCATTTTGTGCTAGAATGTCTGGTATGAAGAAAAAACTAACAAGCTCAAAGACTGCTAAAGACCCTAACTCTAGGATTAATAAGTCTTTAAGAAAATGGAATTGTTAAGAGTATGAAAATAGATTTGGAAAAAATAATAGCAATGATTTTTACAATGGCAATTAGTTACATGCTAATTGCTTATTTGTTTAATAGTTGCTCTGTAGACCACCATCTTAGTAAAGCACAAAAACATATTGACATTGCCAAAAGAAAAGGTGCTGTAATTAAACCAGATACAGTATGGCAATATGTTTATACTAAAGAAATAGTCTTTGATACAGTTACTAATACTTACAAAGAAATATTAAAAAAGGATAGCAGCTTTCAAATTATTAACAATACTATTGCGCCTGTAATGTCTAGACAAGAACGTAAAGCTCTTGAAAGTTATTATAAGCATTTAGAAAAGATGATGAAGCTACAGAATGATTCTTTAGCTAAAGAACTAAAAGCTTATATTAAAACCAATAGACAAAATAATAAAACTGATAGAGTAATAATTAGACAAGAAAACAAAAAATTTCCTTGGTTTTGGTTAATCCTCCCTTGGTGCGTTATTGGTGCATATATTGCATATAAATTAAACTTACATAAACTTGTTAAGTTATGAGTTACGATTTTTTAAAAGATCAAAAGTCACCGCAAATTCTAGTACAAGCAGTCAAGATGATTGGTACTAAAGAAGTTGTGGGTGCTAAACACAATCCTGTTATTTTAGGATGGGCTAAAGAATTAGGACTAGGTAAAATATACAATGCAGATGAGATTCCTTGGTGTGGTTTAGCAGTAGCATATGCTTGTCATAAAGCAGGTTTAGAACCTATCAAAGATCCACTATGGGCACTTAACTGGGCTAAGTGGGGGGAAGCTTCACCTGAACCTATGCTAGGAGATATCCTTACATTTAAAAGAAATGGTGGAGGTCATGTAGGTATTTATGTAGGAGAAGATGACAAATGCTACCATGTACTAGGCGGCAACCAAAGTAATGCTATGAACGTTACAAGAATACTTAAAACTAGATTATATAAAGCAAGAAGAACTAAGTGGAAAGTTGCTCAACCTGCTAATGTAAAAAAGATCTGGTTAGACAACAAAGGTAAAATAAGTACAAACGAAGCTTAAGATTATGAAATTTAGAAATAACTGGAATGTTCCCCATAAACAATGGGACAAGATGCAAATAAGATTAAGAGCGGGTAAAATTGATTTTTTAACTATAGAGGTAGATATCTCTAGAGAATTTTACTCTTTTACATTATTAAACTTTACAATTAAAAATAGATAATTATGAAAACAGCAAAAAGATTATATGAAATGGGTGGTGATATCACTGCTGATTACTTTACAAATACAGATTTTTCTATGATGGATAGTAGTAATTCTTCATCTATAGGAAAAAGAAAAAAGAAAAAAAAGGTAAAATTTGGTACGGGACAGGCTCCACCAAAGTTTAAAAAATGTAGAAGCGGAGTTTGTTCATAATTAAAGAACTAATTAAATCCAGGTAAGCTAACTACCTGGATTTTTTGTTTTTAAATATTTGAAGTTTAAACTTTTATTGTATATTTGTAAGAAATGTAATATACAGTAATATGGAAAACCAACAATTAGAAGAGCAGATGACTGCAGAAGAACTAGCACAGAAAAAAGAAGAGATGCTAAGTTTTTACACTGAATCTTTACCTTATTTAGAAGCACAGTACAAGTATGAAGAACTATTAATGAAACTTGATGAAGTAAGATTCAAAAGAACAAGTATTCAAATGCAATTTGCAATGATGATGCAAGGTGGTCCTTCAGAAGAAGAACTAGAAGAGCTAGAGAAACAGGCTGCTGGTAGTAATATGGATATTGACGAACCAAAAGCACCGGGAAGAAAACTTAAAAAATCATAATCATGGCATTAGTCAATCAAGTACAGAAACGTGTAAAGATGACTAAGTGGGACGCTGTTAAGTTTCAGATAGTAACTCATTGTTATATAAATCGTATAACAATGAGTGAATCTGATTTTAATTGTCTTACACTACTTAGTTTTAATCAACCTATTGGCTTGACTGATTTTTGTTATGATGCTTCTTCAGAAGAATCTTGGATTTTTAAATCACCACAAACAGTACGAAATTGTATTAATAAAGCTGAGAAGAATAAGTTAGTTATTAAAGATAAAGCAAATAAGAAACTTATTAGTCTTAATCCTGATATGAAGATCCAAACAGAAGGTACTTTATTACTTGATTATAAATTCTTAGGACATGATACCGAAGAAGCCTAAAGAAATAATTAAACAAGTATCAGAAGAACTTGATATGCCCCAAACCATGGTTGATGATATTGTAACTTTATACTTTAAAAGTTTACGCAAAAGTCTTTCAAACTTAGAACATTTAAATGTATTACTTCCAGGTCTCGGTCATTTTAGAGTGAGACCTATTGGTGTAAAAAAGGCAATCAAGAAATTTGAGTCAATGAACAATGGTATGACAGAAGATACCTTTATGCATTATCATAACAAAAAAATAGTTTTAGCTAGACTAGAAAAATTATATGCGATTAACGATAGAATCGCAGAATTTATAGAAAACAAAAAAGCTTTTAAAGATGGCAAATACTCTAACAAAGATTTGGAACAATCGTAAACAGATTTTAGAAGGTATTAAAAATACTATGATAAGAGATGAGTATATCGAAGATGTATCAAGACTTAGAACTGAAATATGCGATGCTTGTCCCAGCAAAGGAGATGAATGTGCAATTCCTGGAACAGCACCTTGTTGTAATGAGTGCGGTTGTTCATTAGCTTTTAAAACTCGAGCTTTATCTACTGAGTGTCCTCTAGGTAAATGGAAAGCTCTAATGACAGAAGAGGAAGAAGATGAATTAGATGATTTATAATTATGAGTATAGTATTTAATGCAGATGAACACAGTTATACTAGTATAGATGGTGAAGCTATCAACTGGATAAGTGTTACATCTTTAGTTGGAAATTTTAAACAACCTTTTGATGCAGAAAAAGTTTCTGCTAGGGTGGCAAAATCTAAAAAGTCAAAGTGGTTTGGTTTAGATCCAAAAACAATTCAAGCTTTATGGAAAGCTGAAGCTGATCGTGCAACAACTTTAGGAACGTTTTATCATAATCAAAGAGAAGCTGATATATGTTCTCTTGCATCTATTGAAAGAGAAGGTGTGCCTGTACCTGTATATAAACCTATACAAAAAGGAGAACTTAAAGAGGCTCCTGTACAAAAACTTACAGATGGTATATATCCTGAGCATATGGTTTATTTAAAGTCAGCAGGTATTTGTGGGCAATCTGATTTAGTTGAAGTAGTAAATAATAAAGTAAATATTATCGACTACAAGACAAATAAAGAGATTAAGATGGAATCATTTAAAAACTGGGAAGGTATTTCACAAAAGCTAAGTTTTCCAGTAGCACATTTAGATGATTGTAATTTTAATCACTATGCCTTACAACTTAGTATATACATGTATATTATACTAAAGCATAATCCTAAATTAAGAGCAGGAAATATATTTATTCATCATGTAATATTTGAAGAAGAAGGTAAGGACGCGCATGGATATCCTATAACAAAATATTCACTAGAAGGCGACCCTATAGTAAAAGATGTCGTCCAAATAGAAGTGCCTTATCTTAAAGACGAGGTTATCAGCATTATTAACTGGTTATATGATAACCGAGATACAATTAAGAAGAAATGATAGTGAAATTATTTGATGTTCAAAACGGAGTTATTATTCCTACAGAACATTGTTATACTTTAAAAGCTTTAAAAGATATTATGGATAATTATCCTGAAGAGTATTTAAAGATATACTTGTACCTTTTCTATATGACATGTCCCAATCCAGATATGAATCCATTCTTTAATACTCCTCATATAGATAAAGAAGAATTGATTTTAAGTCAAATTGATGCCGAGTTTTCAACAGAAGACTCTGATATATCTACTGCTTTAGAAATGTGCAAGAGATTATATGAGACACCAACATCAAGAGCATATGAAGGAATGCAAAAAGCATTGGATAGGATATCAAGATATTTAGCAACTACACAAATTACAGATGGTAAAGATGGTAACATTGCTCAGATTAGAGCAATAGCTAAAGACTTTGATGCGATTAGACAATCTTTTAAAGGTGTTTATAAAGATCTTCAGGATGAGCAGCAAAGTAAAGTAAGAGGTGGACAAGGACTAGCATATGATTCATAATGGAATTTTGGATTGACATACCAACTTGGGATAATGGTACATGGACTACCACATCTTTTGAATCAAGGGATGAATTTAGAACCTTTGTACTTTCTATATTTAAAGAACCCGGGCAATATAATTTTAATGAAGACACAGCTAAAGTATTTACTGAACAATCTGATAAGTTTAAAAAAGATAAAGTATATTGTACAGCACCTTTTAAATCTAAAGACTTTATAGCTTACTGGGATGATCAAAAAAATAAATGTAGAAAAGGTCTTATTGTAAAATCAAAAAAAGAAGTTTGGTATCTTACAAGAGATTACTACATGTGGTTAAATTTCTTACCAATCTTTAACAAGGAAATACAAGCTTTTGGTTTTGCTGATATTAGAGATGCACAATACCATATGGCATTATATGAGTGTTTAGCTGAATTATATTATAAGCATTCTGCTGTACTTAAGAAGCGCCAGATAGCATCTTCGTATTTTCATGCTGCTAAACTACTTAATCAACAATGGTTTGAAGCAGGGGTTACTTTAAAAATGGGAGCTAGTCTTAAAGACTATATAAATGAAAAAGGTACTTGGAAGTTTTTATCTGAATATGCTGCTTTCTTAAACGAACACACTGCATGGTACAGACCTATGTCACCAGATAAAGTAATGATGTGGCAACAGAAGATTGAAGTAAGAAAAGGAGATAGAAAAACTGAAGTAGGTCTTAAAGGTACAATACAAGGTATGTCATTTGAAAAAGATCCTACTAATGGTGTCGGTGGACCAGTAAAGTACTTCTTTCATGAAGAAGCTGGTATTGCACCTAAGATGGATCAAACATTTGGATATATCAAACCAGCACTTAAATCAGGTATGATAACTACAGGTATGTTTATAGCTGCAGGATCTGTGGGTGATTTAGATCAGTGTGAACCACTTAAACAAATGGTTCTTGATCCAGAGGCAAATGATATATATGCTGTTGATACCAATCTAATAGATAAAGATGGTACTATAGGTGTATCAGGTTTATTTATTCCTGAGCAGTGGTCTATGCCACCATATATTGATGAATACGGCAACTCTAAAGTAAAAGAAGCTTTAGAAGCTTTAGATTTATATTTTGAAGAGTGTAAAAAGAAAATGACTCCTGAAGCATATCAGCTTGAGGTGTCACAGCATCCTAGAAATATTGAAGAAGCTTTTGCTCACAGAAAAGCATCTGTTTTCCCTACACATATTTTATCGGCACAATTAAAAAGAATTGAAGATAAAGAATATGCATATGAGTTCTTAGATATATATGCAGACGAAAATGGGAGACCCGCTGTAAGATCAACTAATAAGTTACCAATTAGTGAGTTTCCAATAAGTAAAAAGACAGAAGATAAAACAGGGACGCTTGTAGTGTGGGAAAGACCTGTTAAAGATCCTAGCTTTGGAATGTATTATGCATCTATTGACCCTGTTTCAGAAGGTAAAACTACTACATCTGAATCATTATGTTCAATATATATTATTAAAGCACCGGTGGAAGTGACAAAGGTTAGCGGTGTAGAAACAGAGAATTACATAGAACAAAGTCAAATGGTAGCAGCCTGGTGCGGTAGATTTGATGATATAAAGAAAACCCACGAAAGATTAGAGCTTATCATAGAGTGGTATAATGCATGGACAGTTATAGAAAATAACATATCATTATTTATACAATATATGATATCTCGTAAGAAGCAAAAGTATCTAGTACCTAGAACGCAAATTATGTTTCTTAAAGATCTACAAGCTAATGCAAATGTATTCCAGGAATATGGATGGAAGAATACAGGTACTTTATTTAAATCTCATCTTATAAGTTATGCTATAGAATACGTAAGAGAAGAATTAGATACAGTAACAAAAGATGATGGAACTATTGTTAAGACTATATATGGTGTAGAAAGAATAAAAGACCCTATGCTTTTACGTGAGATGATTGCTTATGTAGAAGGATTAAACGTTGACCGTATGGTAGCATTTTGTGCACTGATAGCATTCATGCGCATACAGGAGTCAAATAGAGGATATATGAAAAGAACAATAATGGATGATGCAGCTAAAAACTTGCAAAAGTCAGATAATTTGTTTAAATTATCTCATAGCCCGTTTCGTCATATGGGGAAGGGTAGACTTAGTAATGGACAAGGTTATAAAAGATCACCATTTAAAAATTTTAAATAAAAGTCATGCAGGTATATAATGCTATGCAGCTCAAGAAAGGAGCTAAGGTTGAACAAAATAGAATGGGTAGCATTACCCAACCTCTTCAATTTATACCAAAAAAAGATAAAGATGAAGAGTGGGCAGCTTGGAATTTAGATTGGTTAGAGTGGAATGGTCTAAAGCAACTTCGTAGAAATGCGAGGAGACTAATGAAAAACTATAAGCTTGCTAAAGGTATTATAGATAAAACAGATTATATCATTGAAGATGATAACGAGTATGCTGATATTATTGAGACTCTTACTAAAGAAGATGCTTCTGCATTAGAATTAAAGTTCTACCCTATTATTCCAAATGTTGTAAATGTCTTAGTAGCTGAATTTGCAAAGAGATCAACTAAGTTAACATATAGAGCGATTGATGAGTTTTCTTATAACGAAATGCTAGAGCAAAAAAGATCTGCTGTAGAAGAAGTTTTGATGGCAGATGCTCAAATGAAAATAGTTGCTGCTTTAATGGAACAAGGTTTAGATCCTGAATCAGAAGAAGCGCAGCAACAGTTAAATCCAGAAAACCTAAAGTCTTTACCAGAGATTGAACAATTCTTTAAAAAGGATTATAAGTCTATGGTAGAACAATGGGCAACTCATCAGCATAAAGTAGATGTTGAGAGATTTAAAATGGATGAGCTTGAAGAAAGAGCTTTCCGTGATATGCTTATTACAGATAGAGAGTTTTGGCATTTTAGGATGTCAGATGATGACTATGATGTAGAACTTTGGAATCCTGTACTTACGTTTTATCATAAGTCTCCGGATGCAAGATATATCTCTCAAGCTAACTGGGTAGGTAAAACAGATATGTATACAGTAGCAGATGTTATTGATAAGTATGGATATTTGATGACAAAAGAGCAATTAGAAGCTCTTGAAGCAATATATCCTATTAGATCTGCAGGTTATACAATTGGAGGCATGCAGAATGACGGTAGTTATTATGATGCTACTAAATCACATGAGTGGAATGTTAATATGCCTTCACTTGCATACAGACAATATACTTCTATGGTATCAGGTTCAGTGCTACAAGGAGGGGATGTTGTTACACAAATACTTTCTGAAAGTGAGGACTATGATACAGCAGGTACTGCATATTTATTAAGAGTGACTACGTGTTATTGGAAATCTCAACGTATGGTAGGACATCTTACAAAAGTTGCAGACAATGGAGAAGTTACTACAGAGATTATTACTGAAGACTATAAAGTAACAGATAAACCTATTTACGATACTAGGCTTTTCAAAAATAAAACAAAAGATAATCTAGTATATGGTGAACATATTGATTGGATTTGGATTAATGAAGTATGGGGAGGTGTAAAAATTGGACCAAATATTCCTAGCTTCTGGGGTATGAATAATCCAGGGGGGTTCTCACCAATTTATTTAGGTATAGATAAGAAT
>Ga0099848_1000419_pt1 | contig 19865 bp, 29 predicted proteins | sample CB_VirMetaG_3_FD_78179 | JGI IMG/M metagenome (GOLD analysis project Ga0099848, IMG submission 78179) | Freshwater to marine saline gradient viral communities from Chesapeake Bay - CB_1508_1S Viral MetaG | ecosystem: Environmental > Aquatic > Marine > Coastal | place: USA: Chesapeake Bay...
ATAAAGCGATAGTTCATGAAGATGCATTAGAAGAAGCAGTTCAAGCAAATCAAAAATTCTGGGCCAAAGTACAGGCACTGAGATAATGAAAGTATGCAGTTTTCTAGGTGGCATCCCTGCCAGCAATAAAAATCCGTTCAAGAAATTAATGCTTGAAAAATTTATCCACGGCGTAAATGCTGTTGGTGATCAAGGAGTTATTGTTACACAACAAAGATACGAAGAATGTGATGTAGCGGTGATACAAGGCTTTGTGCATCAAGAAGGCAAACAAGCACCGCATCTAATGCATAGACAAATGGTGCTAGGTATTAATACTGTTAAGCCAAAACGTTGTGTTATTATTGATAGCAATATGTTTTTGTTTGCTACACCCAACGATCCACTTAGTATGTGTCGTTATAGTTTTGACGGTGTATTTCCTACAACAGGAGAATATTGTAGCGATGGAGTTGGTGCCGAACATTGGGTAAGAGTAAAAAACAATTATAATATAAATTATCAACCATGGAAGAAATCAGGAAATCATATTTTAATTTGTTTACAACGCAACGGCGGTTGGAGTATGCAAGGAGAAGATGTTGTTGATTGGTTACGTAAAACAGTAACACAATTACGTGAATACACTGATCGTCCTATTGTTGTTAGAGGTCATCCCGGAGATGGAAAGTTTAGACTATACCTGCAACAATTAAGATCTATCAAAGGTATATCAATTAGTGATCATACAACGAAACACATAACACACGATTTAAACAATGCATGGGCAACAATAGTCAAAAACTCAAGTCCCAGTGTTGCTAGTGTTATGCAAGGAGTTCCGGTGTTTGTTACAGATCCAGATCACTGTCAAGCAAAAGATGTTGCTAATACAAATCTACAAAAGATCGAATCTCCAGACTACTTTGATCTAGAACAATGGTTATGGAAAATTTCTGCAAGCCACTGGAACATTAACGAACTTGCTGACGGCAGTTGCTGGCGTCATATGAAAAAATACGTTTAACTTCTATTAAAGATTACAGGTTGTATATGCCACGGCTTCTTACCGTTCTTCATTAACCATTCGCCTTTCTTAGTTATTTTAAACGTCTTAGGCTTGTCATTTAAAAATGCCCAGCACGAATGGTCTGCTTCTAATGCTGATTGCAAATCATATTTTGGAAAATTAAGTTCTGCTAATAGTTCATCTATAAACTGTGCAACAGTAGGCTCTTGATAGTCATCAAATACAATTACTTTTGAATCTTTTACTTTGCTGTAATCAAATTTAACAGTATCATAACTGTGTCCACCATCAATATAAACAAAGTCGAATGCTTCTTCTTGCAATGTATCCTGTGTCCAACCTTTAACTAATTGGTATTCAAACCGTTTGGGATATTTGTTTAGATGTGCATTAAGTCTTGATGTTGCTTTTGCAAGGCTACCGCTACCTTTACCGTTGACTTCTACTTTATGTGTTTGATCACTTGCCAAATCAAATGCATCGTATCCTTTGTAATATAATTTTTCTACGCCAACATAGTTTAAAAGATAATCACAAAATTGTGTTGCACTTTTACCGTCGTGTGTTCCAATCTCACAAATTCTCTGTGGTTGGCAAAATTTAAAAACTTCTTGAAAATTACTTAATATATCTGCTTTCATCTTGCTTTATTCCAGTACTGTTCTGATCGTTGTATCTTAAGATCGTTCTTATTGCTGATCCCTTTTTCTTTTCTATCACCTTTAAGATGATCAATGTATGCACCCAATTCACTATTGATAATTGGATGTCCTTCTCCGCTTGTTCCAGGACGGCTTAGATTTTGCTCTTTCCATCCTTGCATTGTTCTAAACTCTTTTACAATTTCATAAAACACAAAACTGTCGTGCCATTCTTTCATTGTAAAAATTCCTTCTTCAGCATTATCCCATACCCACTGGAATCTACTTAGAAATCTTCTTGTTGTTTCTTCTTTTAAGTTCATTGTATACCAACCGCACTCTGGCCATTTAGGTTCACGACCAAAGTAACTTACATAAGCAGTAGGATCAATAAACTTTTCTAAAAAATCTAAACTTACAGGACTATGGCACACTGTATCAGCATCCATCCAAATTAAAACATCTGCATCGGTGGATTTTGCCGCATCAAATATTGAATACACCTTATGACAAAAACGAATGGCATCCCACTTAAAACCTTTATGTGCATCAACCCTACCCTTTGGATTTTCTAATCCATTTGCTTTTGGAATATTACGCCATTTGTTTTTAAATTCAGCAATAGGACCTGTGCTCATTAAATCTCTAACAACAATATTGTCTTTGGATTTGTAAGGTGTGCAATCTTCCGCATATGCATATAGTTTCACTTCCTCCGGCCAATTCTTTTCGAATGAATTGATCATGTTCTGACCATATTGCTTTAGGCCTGCATCGTGGAAACTAGTGACTACCGCAAATTTTCTTGGCATTGATTAAACTCCATAAATATGTATGCAGTTATTTATGGGGTACAATGAGAGTAAAAATTTTTTCTGAATATGGTGCATTAAACTCAGCACCTGTGTTTGAAGCCTTTCGCAAAAGCCTTTCACGCTTTGATATGACAGAAGTTAAAGAAGATTATGATGTCGCTGTTATTTGGAGCATACTATGGAAGGGTCGCATGGCATCAAATAAACCCGTATGGGATTATTGTCAAGCAAACAACAAACCTGTTATAGTAGTTGAGGTTGGTGGTATTAAAAGAGGTACCACATGGAAGATAGGTATCAACGGTATTAATAGAGAAGCATACTTTGGAGAAGCAGGCAATCCAGATGACCGAGCAAAAAAGTTTGGTTTAGAATTAAAGCCGTGGCAAACAGGTAGAGACATAATCATATGCTGTCAAAATCCCGATAGTCATCAATGGCGTAATATGCCACCAGCAAGTACTTGGGTGTACAACACCGTCGAAGCAATTAGAAAATATACAGCCAAGCCTATTGTAATTAGAGATCATCCTAGGGCAAGACTCGATTGGATTGAAGTAGAATTTATTAACGTAACAAGACAAACTCCTATAAAAATAGATGGATCATACGACGATTTTGATTTTGATTTTCACAATGCCCATGCTGTTGTTAATTGGAGCAGTAACCCTGCTACCCAAGCAGTAATTGGAGGAGTGCCTGTATTTGTTGGACCGGAAAGTTTGGCTTGGGACGTGGGCAATCATGATCTTACAACAATTAATAATCCAATAAAACCTGATAGAACACAATGGTTAAATGACATTGCATATACTGAATGGACAGTAGATGAAATTCAAATTGGTAAACCTTTAGAAAAAATATATCACAAACTACAACAATTAGTACTTGCTTAATTTCACAATCGGTGTTATAATAATAACATGGGAAACTGGAATTTTAAACAAGATATCGAAGAGTGTATTCTTTTCCTAAGTGGAGAAATACACTTCTGGCCTAATGACCAAATAGAAGTATCTGTGCAACCGTATGATATGCAGATGCTTACTAGTCTAGGTAGACAGTTGGCACAACAACTTGCATTCACCGAAAAACAAAGTGTTATTGGTTTGAGATTAGTTCAGAAGTATTCGTCATTGCTTAAAAAATACGAATTTGAAGTTGACAAGATTATTAATGAAAAAGTTTTTAGGTGGCCATTTAGAACCATTGATAGAACAAAGTCATTATACATTGACGGCGAAAGCATTGTTATTAAATCACCATTCATTGCTAACATTGTTAATACAATTAAGAAACGAAAAAGCAAAGGCTATCTTCAAGGAACATATCACGCCGATACTAAAGAGTGGAGTTTTGATTACAACGAGCCTAACGTAGAATTTTTAATTAATCTTACAAATGGTATGCATTTTAACATTGATGAAAAGATCAAACAGGATTATGAAAAGATCAAAGCAGTAAAACAACAGGCTGAAAAACATCTTCCTATGCTTCGCAAAGAAAACGGAAGATATATTTTTAAAGATAAAGAAATTAACGAAGATAATATTAGAACAGTATTTCATGTTGCCAAATCGATGGGGTGTGAAGTATATGATGACAAATTGGTAAATGAAAATCAATTTTCAGGTCAAATTGATAAAATTTTATATAGCGATCAGCGGAATCACTTTGTAAATAAGTATAGGTTTAAAAAATACGATCTAGCAGAGTTTTTGCTTTCTGCTAGAAAAGTTTTGATTATGGTTTCAAGTAGAGATGAAGAATCCATGAAAGAATGGATTACTACTTTAAACGAATATACAGATCTAGATGATATTTGTGTTTGTTTTCGTTATAAAAATGATAATCAAGCAAATAAATTTATTAAAGAACAGAATGTTAATCAATATAGCACAGATAAAAAAGTTTTTATTGTTTCAGAAAAAATTCCTAAACCTATCATTAAAGACAACATTAACTTTGATGTAGTATTGATTGATTTAGCAACTATGCCTAGTCATTATAAAACACAAACTTTTATTAAGAATAAACCAACAATAGTTTATTATTGTGGTTCTAAGCCTACTGGAGTAGATAACATTGTCGACGTGTAAATTAATTATTAAAGATGAAGTGAATGTAAAATTTGAAGGTCTTGATCTTCAAATGCGTAAACATCTTACAAATCATTTTAAGTATGAAATTCCATATGCTAGATATCTGCCAGCATATAAACTAGGACGTTGGGACGGTACCGTAAGTTTCTTTGGACTTGGTGGAACAACATATGTTAGTATGCTTGAAGAAGCACTTACAATACTAGATCAAAAAGGTTGGTATGTTGAAGTTGAAGATTTACGAGAGCCTACAAAATTAAACTTCGAGGAGATTGCAGAAGACTATTGGGGCGACACTTGTTGGCCTAAAGGACATCAATTAGAGGGACAACCAATTGTATTACGTGATTATCAATTAGAAGTTATTAATAACTTTTTATCTAATCCACAAGCACTACAAGAAGTGGCAACGGGTGCAGGTAAAACAATTATTACTGCTACACTGTCGCATTTATGTGAACCATACGGACGTACACTTGTTATTGTTCCTAACAAATCACTAGTAACACAAACAGAAGAAGACTATCGAAACTGCGGTCTAGACGTTGGTGTTTACTTTGGAGATAGAAAAGAACTAGGACACACACATACAATTTGTACTTGGCAAAGTCTAAATATTCTTAGCAAAAAAACAAAAGACCATCTTGCGGCAATTACATTTCAAGAAGCAATGAATAACATCAGATGTATTATTGTTGATGAAGTGCATCAAGCAAAAGCAGAAGTGCTTAAACAACTGCTTACACAAAACTTTGCACACGTTCCTATACGTTGGGGACTAACAGGTACAGTTCCAAAAGAACAGTTTGAGTTTCAAGGTATTAGAGCAAGTTTGGGAGAAGTTATTAATCAAATCAGTGCCAGCGACCTGCAGGCAAAAGGAGTTCTTGCACAGTGCCACGTTAATGTTATTCAAACAGAAGACAATGGAGAGTATAGAACATATCAAGAAGAATTAAAATATCTTGTTAACAATCCTAAAAGAATGGATTGGATTTCAAAATTGATAACAAAAATTAACCAATCAGGTAACACACTTGTATTAGTTGATAGACTTTCAGCAGGAAATCTGTTACAATCAAGTATTAAAGATAGTGTTTTTATCAGCGGAGAAACAAAAGGTGCTGATAGAAAAGAACACTACGACGAAGTTAAGACTAGTAGCAACAAGGTCATTATTGCAACTTATGGTGTTGCCGCTGTTGGTATTAACATTCCCCGAATCTTTAATCTTGTTCTTATTGAACCAGGTAAGAGTTTTGTACGTGTAATACAAAGTATTGGCCGTGGAATTCGTAAAGCGGAAGACAAGGACCACGTGCAGATCTGGGACATAACATCAAGATGTAAGTTTGCTAAACGCCATCTTACACAACGAAAGAAGTTTTACAAAGAAGCAAACTATCCTTTCACTATTGAAAAGATAGAAATTAGTTAGGAGTGCTATGCAAATATTAACAGTAGACAATCAATATTTTGGTTTAAACAATTTACCAAAAGAAATAACAGAGGATATTAGATACAGTGTCTTGGATAATTCAGATCCAAAAGATCCTGATTACTTTTTTATGCCTCTAATTTATTTAGAAAGTTTTTCATCACCTGCGGTTGTTTTGCAGATTGGTCAATTTCAAATACAGATGCCATTGGAATGGAGTATGCTAGTTGGTTCACCAGACAGTGGAGAATTATGTGTTATGCCATTAACAAGTTTAAACGATAGAGGCTTTGAAGCATTTTCTTTTAATCCTCTTAAAGGATTTAGACCCGAGTGGTTAAATGTAGATGTTATAAATGTCTATCAAGATGTTAAATGGTACTTTCCTAAATTAAAGTCAGGACAATTACTAACAACACCTTTAGAACAGAAATTTAATCCTTTGTGCGTTTATTTTGTTAAAGAAGTTTCTAGACAAAGTGAACAACTTGATTGGAGTTTGTTATGGTAAGTTTTTGGTTTAAGAAAAAGAAAATTGTACTCGAGTGTTTTACAGATCAAGCAACTGTACACAAACTTTTTCCTGTTGCAAGAACAAGACATTTTACTCCTGAATGGTTTAAAAAAATGCCTCTGACACACAAAAGTGATAGGGAGATGTCACAGAATTTATCAATTGAGGAGCCTAGTATTAGAATGTGTCCGGCAATCAATGATCATTTTTCGTATGGTGCAATTATGCCGGCATTTGCAGAACTTATTATTCAAAGAGATGCAACCACAGGTAAAGCAGAATGTATGGCCGCGGCCGCTACCTGGGGACAACCTGTACAACATCATGCAGAAGATCTATCAAACAAAGGAGACCTACTTCATTGGAAATTTGGTACACCTTGGTTGTTTAGAGAAAACACAGGTATTAAATTTTATTGGACACAACCTAGTTGGCATCAACGTAATCCTCTCAATCATTGGATTACACCTGGCTTTATAGAATTTAAGTATCAACATTCTGTATTGGTTAATATGATGATACCCAAAGGAAAACGAATTCACTGGAATGCAGGTGATCCTGTTGTACAGTTAATACCACTAATCGATGATCAAAATAGTTTTGAAGTTAAGTGCCATTTAGTAGATAGCAGTGAAATGGAAAAACTAACAATATATAAACCATTCTTTTTAAACTCATACATGAAGTTAAGGAAGTTGAAAAAGGATATGGAGAAAGGCGAATGACTATGAAAGCGGGTAAGATATGGGGACAAACAGAACTCGTACACGCAAACGGTGTGCTAGAGTTTCACCGCATTGAGTTTGTAAAAGGTTATGCTTGTTCAGAACATAAACACAAATTTAAGTGGAATGGATTCTTTGTTGAATCGGGCAAGATGATTGTTCGTGTTTGGCAAGATGATCAAGAAGGATTAGTTGACGAAACTATTCTTGGTCCTGGAGAATTCACACAGGTTAAACCAGGTAAGTTTCATCAGTTCGAAGGACTCGAAGACGGGGTTGCGTTCGAATTGTATTGGGCAGAATTCAACCACGACGATATTGTAAGACGCACTGTAGGTAAAGCAACAGGCAAATAGTATGGAAGGCTCTATTTCAATTATACCAAACTTAGTTTATAAGTTTCACTATACTGGAGATCTAGGGCCTGCCACTACAAGAGCAATCAGTGATACTTGCATACATCCTTCTAATGTTGGATCAATGAGAGGTGGTGGTAAGACAACTGCTAACCATACCAACCAACCTCCACACACCTGGGAAGAACTAAAAGATTTATTTGTTTGGCTAGAACCAAAGATGTATGACGTTTGGAAATCATGGGACATGGCTGATCTTCCTTTGCATACAGAAAACAGTTGGACAAACATACAAGCCAAGGGCGGGTATTGTTTGGAACACGACCATAGTCCTAGTCATATGTCATTAGCAATATACTTACAAAAGCCTGAGAACACAGGTAACATAGAATTTAGAAACCCATTGCAAACAAGTTGGAGTCATATGCCAAGAAGATTTGTGGACGGGGATATGCACGACTTTTTTCATTCCGTTGATGCAACAACAGGAGATGTTGTAATATTTCCAGGTTGGTTAAGTCATAGAGTGCAACCAAATCAAACTGATGAAATTAGGGTAGTAATGAGCATGAATGTTAATGGGGTAAAAACATTAACTGCTAGATAATATGGTTAAGATATACGAATCACCAGACGGAGGACTTACTGTATACGAAAGAGATACAGTAACTGGTAAAAGAATTTGTATTGAAAAACCAACATTTCCAGAATGGCACATTGATGATAATGATTGGTGGGAAATAAAAGATTTAGCCGAAGAAGGCAATAAGACATTGCAAAATTTACTAAAAGAAGTTAAACTAGTGTATAACTTGAGTAAAGAACCCGAAGAGACCTATGACGAGTGAACACTTAGAAGAATTTTGGGAATTCATATGCTGGAACTGCAAGTGGAGAGGTGTTGCCCAAGAACTAGGACAGGACGAAACACTAGAAGAATACTGGCATTGTCCTAAATGTAAAAGTGTTGACATTGAACAAGTAGGTTGGCATAAAGGAGATAAAAAGTACCGTGGCTGATAAGAAATTTTTAGATTTAAAGAAAATGCTAAACGCAGTTGATCGTAGAGATAAGGATTGGTACAATAATCTTGACGATAACGATAAGAAACTGTTTGCTCCGTTTATTGCTATGCGTTATGTTAGTAACGTGAAAGGTGATAAATTTTTCCAAGAACACTATTTAGAAATGTGCAATGAGTTTGTTAACAAGCATCATTGGACACTGAGCAAGAATCACAAAGGCTTGCTTTGGAAACTTATGAGTATGTGCGGTGCTTATGAAAACTTCTTTCATCAATATTTGGCCGCACCAAAGAAAGAAGCAAAGAATAAATTCGAACAATATTTGTTAGATACAAATCCTAATATGAAGGTAGACGATGCAACAACCCTATCAACTGTTATGTCAAAAAGTGAACAAAAGGAATACATTGAGGCTCATGATCCAAACGCCAAGTAAAGATTTTGAGTGTGTGCATTGTGGGAAATCATTCCACAAAGAGAAAACACTTATGGCTCATATGTGTGAGCCTAAGCGTAGATATCTACAACGTGACGAAAAACGTGTACAGGTTGGATATCTAACATTCAATAAGTTTTACGAAACAATGCAAAAGAGCAAACCAAAGACCTATGAAGAGTTTTGCAAGAGTGCATACTATAATGCGTTTGTTAAGTTCGGTAGTTTTGTTGTAAACATTAATCCAATATATCCAGAAAAGTTTATTGAGTTTGTTATTAAATCAAATGTCAAATTGGATCATTGGTGCAGAGATGAACTGTACGATACATATTTGTTTGAAATGATTAAATTGGAACCTGTTGAAAGTGCTGTGCAAAGAACACTTCAAACTATGATGGATTGGGGTGATAAACAACAAGCACCTTATAACGATTATTTTAAATATGTTAACCAAAATAGGGCAGTTCATGATATTAGAAACGGTTTGGTATCACCTTGGGTCTTGCTAAATTCAAAAGAAGGTGTTATAATGTTAAACAGTTTCAATGACGAGCAATTACAAATTATTGAACCTGTTTTAGATATTATATATTGGAAACAGAAATTTGTAAGAAAACCTCAGGATGTTGAACTGGTAAAGGAGATAGTTAAAGAAGCAAATGTCAGTTAAAGATGATAGACAACCAGGAATAGAGCAGGTTGAAGAAACACCTAGCAATATTATAATAGTAAGCAATATGGTTGGCGACAAAACAATTGATAGAATATATGGAAGTCCTGCAAGTGGTGGACAACTAAGATTAATTAACAAAGACTTTACAACTTATACGGGTAACATAACTAAAAAAACAATAATAGTACAAGGTATGAATAATACTTTCAAAAGTCATGTGTTTGTAACAGACGACGATCGTTGGTTTGATAGATGTGGTATGCCTATAAACAAACCAACAAAAGAGTTAACAAAGGAAGATGAGGAAGAAAAAACTGAAAACAACATATGATCCAAAGATTCATGTCAAGACAAAAGGCGGACATGGATTTGGTCTAAAAAGGAATTATAAGCCAACAAAAGAAGAACTAAGTGGTAAACAACTTGCAAAAGTATTTGGATGGGATTTAAATGACAACACAAAAACAACAACTACTGAAAATTCATCATCAGGAACTAGAGAAGAAGTTAGCGGAACTAGAACAACTGAGAAAAGAAGGTGTAAAAGATCAAATTATTTCTGGTCTAAAAGAAGAAATTTTTCGAAGAAAAAGAGAAATAGTAAAAATACAACGGAGTAAAGATTTTTAATGCCTGATATTGATTTAGATTTTTATGATAGAGATAAGGTGCTTGAAAATTTTAAGCATCATATTGCTCATCTAGGTGACGGAAAGAAACATAACACAGGTGTTTACTTTCACTCCGTACCAACAAATCCATTTACAAATATTTCTAATATTGATTATAAAGAAGCAGATGAAAGAGGCTACTTTAAAATTGATATGTTGAACGTCCACATCTATAAGGATGTCTTAAGTGAAGAACACTTAAATATGTTACTTGAAAAGGAACCGCTATGGGAATTACTCACTCACAAAGAGTTCAGCGACAACTTATTTCACGTCGCAGGACACAGCACTATACTCCAACAGATGAAACCACAGAGTATAGAACAACTAGCCGCAGTTTTAGCGATAATTCGACCCGCGAAGAGGAATTTAGTTGGACAACCGTGGGATACGGTGATGAAGAACGTTTGGACGAAACCGACGAACGATGAATATTATTTTAAGAAAGCACACGCAGTTGCTTATGCTCATGCCATTGTTGTTCATATGAATCTAATTTGTGAAAAAATTAGTGAAATATAAACAAATAACTTTACTTTATTTTTCTGATAAGTTGAATACTTTTTCTTTTAATACGTTTTTCGGCAATATCGTTTAATCGAACAACAGGGCCAAATAACAGTTCTATATCTTTTGTATTAAAAGTTTTAATTAAATGCTTGAATCGTTGCATTTCGGCTTTCATGAATATGTTAATAGGAATTTTTCTATTTGATTCCCACCACCATGCATCACCTGCTTCTAACAGCATTAATTTCTCAGCATCTGTCCTACAACAAGCATAGTCGTAAACGCTGGTTACATAGGAATCTTGATTGATTATGATCCCCACATATTCCACTGTACCGTGCTTTACACACGATAAAAAAGGAAATTTTTCCTGTAAATCCTTGTCGATGTCTTCCATAGTCTTTCTTATAAATAGTAATAGTAGGATGAGACAATGATATGCTCAAGTTACCAATATATATTTATGAAACCGGTTATACCGTATACAGCGATTTGGACGCGACTATTGCCCAAGGATATGCACCTATGTATCAGAAAGAATTAGTGTTATATAAGGGTGTTACGAACACCATCAAGTTTACGGTTAAGAATCAAGATCAGAAACCATTGAATATCAATGGCTCTGTGTTTAGATTCAACATGATCAACAAGGACACAGGAGCAACGTACTTAAACAAGGAGTTGTTGGTTCTTGATGACGGGTCTACACGGGCAACTAGAGGTGTTGTGCAACTTACACTAAATGAAAGCGATTTAATATCATTAACATCACAGTTTTACAGATTCAGTATCATTCAAACTGTAAACGGTATTGATAAGCCTACATATTCTAACACGTACCATGATGCAGAGGGATTAATTGAGATTAAAGATGCTGTGTACCCGCCATTTAGTTTAAGCAATGAATACAAAGATTTTTCTAGATACACTACAAATTTCTTATTGCAAGGAACACCGGTGGTGGAATACAGAAGCAGTGTTTACAATGCACAACCTGAGTTTAAACGAGCGAATTCAACTCATACGGTAGCATACTCCGGAACAGCCTATAATGGAGAAATCCAAATACAGGCAACTTTGGATACACAGCCATCTCAATCAACAGATTGGGTTAATGTTAAAAGCATCAACCTTTCAAACTTTACAGGTATTGACTACGCAAACGTTTCTGGAGTTTACTCCTTTATGCGATTTGTGCATATTCCTACCATTTCGAACACCGGAACTCTTGACAAAATTGTAATTAGATCATAATATATTATTATGAATCCGATTCAACAAGTGTTAACAGCCTTCTTGCCTCCTAAACGAAAAACCACTCCTAGTGGGTGGACTTCTTTCGATGCACCCTGTTGTGTTCACAATGGAGAAAGTGCTGACAAAAGAAAACGTGGTGGAGTGATGATTAACGGCGATGGTACTGTAAGTTATCATTGTTTCAACTGTGGGTACACAGCAAGTTACACACCCGGCAGGAACTTATCAATTAAGATGCGTAATCTTATGCGATGGCTTAATGTACCCGATTCAGATATTACTAAATGTAGTTTAGAGGCATTAAAACTTAAAGAAAACGTCGACGCTGAAACTGCGGAGATTTCTATTAGTTTGCCTGTGTTTGAATCAAAGGAACTGCCAATTGGTGCAAGACCTATTATGGAATGTGCTGATTGGAAAGCACTCGAGCCGACAGGCTTAGATTCGGATCTCATGAGAGCCATTGAATATATTGTTGACAGAGGCCTGATGGTAGATGATTATAACTTTATGTGGACCCCCGAAGGTTCGTATAAAAAAAGGCTGATTATACCTTTCTATCATCAAGGGGACATAGTCGGATACACTGCTCGCAAAATAGGCGATGGCTCACCAAAATACATCACAGATTCACAACCTGGTTATGTGTTTAATTTAGATAGACAACACGATGACAGGAACTATTGTTTTGTTGTAGAAGGTCCTTTAGACGCTATTTCTATTGATGGGATAGCAGTACTAAGCAATGACGTTAAAGACGGACAAGCGACGCTTATAAACGCTTTAAGACGCCATATAGTAGTGGTACCTGATACTGACAAAGCAGGGTTTGATATGGTTGAATCGGCATTAATCTATAACTGGAGTGTTAGTTTTCCTGAATGGCCAGATCAGGATGTGAAGGATGTGAATGAAGCGGTAAAACGTTATGGAAAAATCTATGCCTTGAAAAAAATTATCAATAGCATAGAATCAAATCAAGTTAAAATTAAATTAAAAGCAAAGACGTACTTTAATGAATGATAGAACCAAACAAGAAATAGTTGACGATATAGAAAAACTTTTAGAAACTAAAGTTAACCCTTCGGTACAAGCACATGGAGGAGTAGTGAAATATATTGACTTTGATACCACAACAGGTGCTTTAAAATTACAAATGAGTGGAGCCTGTTCAGGTTGTGCAGGATCAACACAAACATTAAAATATGGAATCGAGAATATGATGAAGCATTATGTTCCGGAGATAAATGTAGTTATAGGGGAAGACGATCCGAATTTCAACGATCCGTATTTTAAAAATGAGTAACTTTGATTATCTAATATCGTGCGGAGATAGTTTTACAGCAGGTATGGAAATACTTGGTGATAAAGATCTATCAGAAGAAAACAAAGCACATTCATATCCCATTCATCTAGCAGACTTACTAAGAATTCCTGAAGTTAGCAACACAGCATTAAGCGGTGCACCTAATGAATATATCGCAAGGCAAACAATGCTCGATGTGTTAAAACTAGAAAACAAGGGACAGGATCTTTCTCGTGTGTTTGTGGTTGTTGGTTGGTCCAGCATTAACAGATTAGAAATACACATTCAAACAAAATTAGACAACCTTAAAAAACAAGGTTACTACTTTGATGAACACACATTAGAAAGCAAAGAAATTGTTTACTTCGGAACTAACTTTATTAATCCTAACGTGGAAAAAGGTTTACGAAGCGAGAAAACAGGAGAACAGTTTTATGATTTTGGATCAAAGGCAGGCGTTGAATTTGCTAATGAATACCTATGGGATGATAAACTAGAATACGAAAAATTCTTTGCAAACATCATGTTGCTAAAAGGTTTTTTAGAAAGCAAAAACGTAAAATACATCATGCATATGAACGTACACGTTTGGAACGCTCCGGCAGATATGCGTATTGAAAAGTATCGTCATATGCTAGGCAATCCTCGTTTGTACAAGTTCGAAACATTCACATTCCAGGAATGGGGTAACAGAACTTATCCTTGGGAACGCAGGGCAGAAGGACATTTTAAACGTCCTGTTCATATGAAGTTTGCAGAACTTTTGCATAATTACATTGTGGATAACAAGTTAGATGAATAGTATTATTAGTAGGCTTAGGCGTTGGTACTACCAGTGGCAGTACAAAAGAGAACTTGCTAAAAAGTTAAAAGAAAAACAGAAACAAGATCCGTTCTTGTACAAGTAGTGAGGTTAACACATGATTGTATGGGGTATCGTTGGAAACAGCCACGACGCTAGTCTTGCTGTCTTTAAACAGGGGCAGGTGTCCTTGCGACAAGGTCATGAAACATTAGAATTAAAATGGGCGGCACTGGCCAAAGACTTTAGTGGAGTAGAACACGATCCTAATCTTAACTGGACCATTGTGAGTGCGGCAAGACAGTACGGTGAGCCTGATAAAGTTATTTGGTATGAGAAACCTTTTCTTAAAACACTTAGACAGTTACGTGCAGGCCAAGGTTGGTTATGGAAAGAAAATAATATTAAAAAGTATCTAGCACAGTGGGATATTAAGTGTCCTATTGAATACACGTTGCATCATCACAGTCATGCGGCTTATGGATACTACACCAGTGGATATGACAATGCTTCCATTTTGTGTGTTGACAGCATTGGAGAGTTTCAAACTCTAACCATTTGGCAGGGAGAAGGTAACGAATTAAACCTTGTTCACAAGCAAACATATCCGGACAGTCTAGGACTATTTTATAGTGCGATGACACAGCGTTGTGGATTGGTCCCTCAGCGTGATGAAGGATTAATGATTGAACTTGCAAAGAACAAAAAGGATATGGAAGTAACCAAACAGATGATCAGAGATCTAATTTGGTTTAACGAATCATTTGACTATCCTATTATTAAATTTAAAGCCAATCTACACAAAGGGTGTAATTGGTGGAGGCCAGAAATTACCGATATCGGTAAGATAGCAAATGCTACACAATGGATATTTGAAGCGGTGCTTGATCGGCTATCAACCCGTATGCTAGAAAATCTACCAAGCAAAAATTTAATTGTTGTGGGCGGATGTGCATTAAACCAAAAAGCAGTTAGACGTATAGGCTTTAAATGGAAAAATGTTTGGGTTCCTCCAAATCCTGGAGATCCGGGTAGTTGCATAGGTGCTGTACTTGCAAAAGGTAAAAAACATATTGACTTTAAAAATAATATGTGGTATAATAAGACTGTATGAAGATAAAACTATTTAAAATGGATAAGAATGACTAAAGAAGCAGATTTCAATTACGACATACAAAAACTATTTTTGGAAATGTTTTTAAGTAATGCAGAAAGTTATGTGCGTTGCCAAAACATTTACAATCCAGAAAACTTTGATCAGAAACTAAGAGACTCGGCAGAGTTTATTAGAACATATGTTGATGAATACAAAGTTATGCCTGAACTTGATATTGTTAATTCAAGCACAGGTGTTAAACTGGCTGATGCCAAAGACGTTGGTGTTGAACATCACGAATGGCTGTTAGATACTTTTGAAAAATTTAGCAGACACAAAAGTTTAGAACGTGCAATTCTACAAAGTGCTGACCTACTTGAAAAAGGTGAGTATGGTCCTGTTGAAGGATTAATTAAGGAAGCAATTCAAATTGGTCTTGCAAAAGATATGGGTACTGACTATTGGCTGGATCCGAAAGCAAGACTTGAAGGACTAAAGAACAACAACGGACAGGTAAGCACAGGTTGGCCAAGCATTGATAAGAAACTGTTTGGTGGATTCAACAGAGGCGAACTAAACATTTTTGCAGGTGGATCGGGTGCAGGTAAATCATTGTTCTTGCAGAACATGGCTGTTAACTTTGCACTAGAAGGCATGAATGTTATGTACATCAGTTTAGAACTTTCTGAAGCATTAGTAGCAATGCGTATTGATAGTATGGTAACTGGTATTGCTACAAGAGAGATTTTTAAGAATCTTGATGATGTAGAAATGAAAGTTAAGATGACTGGTAAGAAAGCAGGCAAAATTCAAATCAAGTATATGCCAAGTGGTAAGACAGCAAATGACTTACGCAGTTATGTTAAAGAATGGCAAATTAAAAATAATAAAGTAGCAGATGTATTGTTAATTGACTATTTAGATTTGATGATGCCTATGAGCAAGAAAGTATCACCAAGTGACTTGTTTGTTAAAGACAAATATGTATCTGAGGAATTGCGTAACCTTGCAATGGAAACACAAACAGTATTTGTTACAGCATCTCAATTAAACAGAGCGGCTGTCGAAGAAATTGAATTTGATCATTCACACATCGCAGGCGGTTTAAGTAAAATTCAAACAGCGGATAACGTGATTGGTATCTTTACAAGTAGAGCAATGCGTGAACGTGGTCGTTATCAAATCCAGTTTATGAAAACACGTAGTAGTTCAGGCGTAGGACAAAAAGTAGATCTAGAATTTGATCTTGACAGTTTGCGTATTAAGGACTTGCAGGAAGATGAACAGTCTTCATATCAAAGCACGGGTTCATCAATCTATAAAGGACTTAAGAAACAAAGTACTGTAACGTCAGCACCAGAAGAAGTTAGAGAAGATCCTACAGAAGGTGATTCAATTGGCAAGGTATCTGGTAAGACACAGAGTACAAAACTAAGAGAACTTCTTAAAACAATGAACACAGAAGTAGATGAGTAATTAAAGGAGCCAATGTATGTTACATAAAATTAGTCAGTTGTGTGATAAGATTGATTCAATCAAAAAAGATGCTGATAGATTAAGAAAGTTAAAGTACGGAGTACCAAAAGGTACAGACGCAGAAATAGATAATCTAGTTGCACAAATACAATCAGACTGCTATCTTATATCACAGGACCGTAGTCCTTATACAAAAAATTTAGAAACGTCCTGACTTATACTCTCGTCTAAACACTGCTTCCAAAGTCCTGGAATGCTTCGTGTTAATAGATCTTTTGGAGCAGGAATAGTTAACCATCTGTGTTCAGGAGTCCAAGGTGGCATACCAGCCATTTCCCCATCCAACTGATTAGGTCCCCATCCGCTAAATCCCAACATTATTCTATGATGCGTTGGACCGCGACCTAATGCAATTAATTCTAAACAATCAAGGCTACTTGTAACACTTAGTTCTGGTGTTATTCTAATTGTATTATCAAACTCACAATCAGACGAGTGCAATACATTTACTGTATGCAATTCTAGTGGACCACCGTTGAATACTTGAATGGGTAGACTTGTTGTGGACAGCGACATTGATTCTAAAACTCCGTTGATGGGTATCATTGTGGGTTTGTTAAGTACAAGTCCCCAAGCATCGTGTGGTGAATGTTCACACACCAGTACAACGGTGTTAGAAAAGTAATTGCTGTTGGAAGTAGGTTGTGATATTAACAAACTTCCGGATAAACAATTGGATACGTTCATACTCTTATTTATTTGAGTATCATGTTGTATGCTCTGAATCATTGCTAGGTTCGTTGTGTTTAACTAGCCTAGTGTAGTGTTCAATTCTTTGCGATATGTATTCTCGTTCTATAGGATCAGGCTCTCGTTTTAATTTCTCACGCAACTGAGAAATCATGGCCTTAGGATTAACCCACGTGTTCTTCTTTTTCATTTTTCAAATAGAATATTCTTTAGTTTATATTATGTACTTGAGCAAACTTAATATATTGTTCGTTGCTTTTTATGTACAGTTTCTTTTCTTTTGGACTTGGTTCTTCCTGATGCTTTCTTAGAAAGTTCTTAAAGTCCTCAACTGCTTCTTGTTTGATGCAGGTGATTTCGCCATGGGTTCTATCACTTGTTTCTTTAACTATCTCTTCCACAAGTTGAGAACCTTTGTTCATGCACAACTTTTCGTTGTCAAAAGGTTGAGTAATCTCAAACCATGCACACATACCGGTGACTGTGCATATGCTGATAAACAATGTCCACATAATTATTCCCTCGCTACATTTATTTAGGTGTTGTGCGAAGAATGTAAAGTGCGTGTTTATTGTTTATTTTTTATGCAACTACTGGCGGTTGCCAAGTTAGTCTAATCCACGGATACCAAAATGCTGTAACCAACGCAATGGTTCCATGAACCATTTTCCAATCGCATTCTAGCCATTCCATTTCATATGTGTACTCTTGGAAATTTCCTGCGTTTGGTGTGTGTGTACTGTCTAGCATACTGGCTTATTTATCCAATGGCACCTTGTTCGGTTTTATTTTGCGTTCTTTTTTGGATTTTGGAATAGTTGAACCGTGGTACCTAAACTCTTTTATAATTGTATAGCACGTTTCTAGATTGTGCATAATCCGTCGTATTGCGTCAGTTTATGACTCTACGGCTCAACTATACTATTAATTATCTAAAACACGCTGTAGGACCCTTAAAATGCGTTTAAACCGCCGATTCTTGACTGTATAGAACCTGCGTATTAGAGCGTTACGAGGTGGCTAACAACTCCAACAGTATTGTCTTCCAATCTGGCAACCCATTCTCCCTGTGGATTGACTATTCCCGTTGGACTTGTAAAATTGGATCCTTCACCTTTTTCTGGACAGGCGTTGCTGGCCACTATCCACATACCCGTGGTTCTAGCAAACATTCTCAATTTAACATCGGTCCAATCTCTGTTGATCTGGTCCCAATCACCCGGATCTCTGCAGATGGTATTTGAAATAACAAACACCAATCCAACACCGTCTCTGGCCAACTGCCACATCAAATAGGGATCACCTTTGGGTGTAAAGAACGGATGTGCGAAGAAGTCATTGCAGATCAGCACACCAGCACGTCTTGTTTTCATATCATCGAGAAAGAATATCGTGTTCTCCCAACCTTTGCTCCACGCATTGGCTTCACCACCACCCTTGAATGTTGTGGTTAACAACTGCTTGTTGTATGCACCTCGGAATCCAAACTTGTCATAGATCCTTGCTTGGTTGTAGGGCATACCATCCTTTTCAACCCACGAGGTACCCAGAACCAATCCTGTTTCTAATTCACGCTGTGTCATTTCCACACGCTTGAGTCCATCTATGGTTTCCTGTGTGTTGGGTGCGTTGATGTTGTTTAGAATGGGTGCAACACCATAACCCGAAAGGGCACATTCCGGAAATGCCAACCAATCCAATTCTGGATTGTCTTCTATAATCTTTACTATTGCGTGGCTGTTCATTCTAGCACTGCGGCCCACACGCATTGAGCAGGCACCTATCAGCAGGCTGTTGCCCGTGATCTTTGAAACTCCCAGGGGATTCATTTGTGAATCCAACTGTGGTAATGGTTTACCTTCTATGTTGGTTGTTTGTGCATTCATAGCACAATTATTTACGCGGCTTCGGATTCCTTGTGCTTAATCCAGGTTTTGAGTTCTTGCATGGCACAGACCAAACGTGTGTACTGCCGTAGATGAAATTGGTCCTGTGTTAGGGTGTACTGTTTGCTGTGTAGATCAATCATGCGAGAAAGGTTCTGTATGTGAACCTGATAGGGTTTTCTCAAATGATCCCACTGATCGGACATTCGTTCTCCTGTGCGTTGTATTATTTATTTTTTTGGCAGGTCTGTGGTGCAAACACACAACCCAATGCTGAACCTATTGCTTCCATGTTGCCTATGGTTTCTGTGTGATTGGGTTCGAGGGTGTCCTGTTGGGTATCACGACCTTCTATCACGGCACGATCAATGTC
>Ga0099848_1000420_pt1 | contig 19820 bp, 21 predicted proteins | sample CB_VirMetaG_3_FD_78179 | JGI IMG/M metagenome (GOLD analysis project Ga0099848, IMG submission 78179) | Freshwater to marine saline gradient viral communities from Chesapeake Bay - CB_1508_1S Viral MetaG | ecosystem: Environmental > Aquatic > Marine > Coastal | place: USA: Chesapeake Bay...
ATCTTTGCCTGGCTTGGTATGTCGCCATCTTCATACTCTTCATTAATTAGTTTTTTTGTCTTGTTTAATACATCACCGAACTTCTTATTTTCATTAAGTCTTTCAGCACCCTTAAGAGTACCAAGCGTTTCTTCAGATTTGAAACCCATAAGATGTTTCATCTTCTTCATGTCCTCAATGATAAGGTTCTTGTTAGATGACATAAGAACAGTAGCTTCATTAAGTGATGTAGACCACTTAACTCTGTACGTTTCAATACCATCAGTAATTTCAAACTCCTTTCCATCAACCTTGTAAGATTCTGGGATAAGTTTTTTAGCGTTATCTATTCCATTGAATGGCTTTTTGAATTTAAGTCTTTTCATTATTTAGTATTATATTATATTATGCTTCATCAGATTCATCTAATTCAACACCTCTACCCTTAAGGATATCAGCTTTAGTTACCTTACCATCACCAGTTAAGTCTGGAAAACCAGCTTCTTCTTCACCTTCGAAGAATTGGTCACCAGTAGAATACATATATTCAAGGTGCGCTTTTGCGTCTTCTAAGTTGTCAAAAGTGATTATTTCACCAGCATCATTTGTAATACCGTAAGTACCGTCACCAAAGTCTTCAATTTCCTCTGGAACTGGCGTATCTAAGTATAAGTTACTTTTTGAAGTTGGGTATTCTAAATTACCTTCACCACTAAAACCATATCCTGGTGACATTTCATTTAAAATATTTTTTGTTTTACCCCAAATATCATTGAATTTCTTGTTTTCATCAAGTCTTGCAGCACCTCTTAGGTTACCAAGAGTTTCTTCTGACTTATATCCCATAAGGTATTTCATCTTTTGCATATCTTCATTCATAAGTTGCTTATCTGAAGCCTTAAGGATAACTGCTCTACCTTCTGTAAGTGAACCTTCCCATCTGATTTCGTACTTTTCGTTCCCATCAGTCATTTGGAATTGTTTATTATTCACCTTATATGATTCTGGGATTAATTTTAGTGCGTTTTCTACACCTTTAAATTCTTTTTTAAATACAAGTCTTTTCATTTTATTTTGTTTTTTACTTTCACTTATTGCCGTGTGTTTTGGGTCTCTATTATTCATAGCGCTATCTTTAAAATCAGTAGCATTAACACTAGTTGTGTTCTTGTTACTTAATTCACTAGCTTTATCTCTTTTTTCTTTAGATGATTTAATCTTCTTAACTAATTCTTTACCGAAATCTGGTCCTGTAAATCCAGCTTGGTCAGCTGGTACTACATTAGCATATTCTGGTGAGTTGCCCATCTTAGCGTCACCCTCAATTGCCATCTTAGCTCTTTCTTTGAATTGTTCCGATGGAGCATTGTCAAATCTAGTCATCTCAAGACCATTCATGATTTCCATTTCATCATGGTATGTTTGTTGGTCTTCATTATTTTCGTATTTAATTGGTTCGGTTTCAGCTTTAACTGGTTTTTCGTAGGTTTTCATTTTATTAGCAACCTCTTTTTGATTGTCCTTGTTAAACTTTTTAGAGTCTTTTTGAACTTTCTCAGTACTAGTTAATCCAGCAGGTTTCTTTTCTTCTGATAAGAAAGTTTCTGTTAGATGCTTTTTTATAATGTTTTTGTTCATAATATTCTTTATTAAATAAATATCTAGTTATTTCTTAAAATCAAACTTAATTTAACTTTATTCACTAATCTGTGTGGTATCCATTATTGTTGTATCATTAACTATGGTATCCATTACCATATCACCAATACTTGGTGTATCTATTACAACTGTAACAGGAATTAATGTATCTATAACCACACTACTAATAATCGGTGTATCAATTACTATAGGTTGTACTGGTTTTGTAGGTAATGGTCTACTAATTTTTGGTGTAGTAACAACTGGCGCTTCAGTAACGACTGTGTCTTCAATTACTGAATCAGTAACTGGTTCAATATCTAATTGATAAAATGCCTTATAAAGAGAATCTTCAAATTCCGCATTAACAACACCCTCATTATAAACCTCTTCACTCTCAATCTCTTTAAGATATTGTTGGAATTGTTCATCTTCTTGGTGAACATGTTGGTTTATAGTGGTTTTTAATTGGTTCCAGGCAAAAATTATCCCCACAATTAAAGCGGCCAACGTTGTAACTATTTTTAAGACTAGTTTGCTAAGTCTTTCAACGTAAGTTTCTGCTCTATCAAATTTTTTATTTATATCTTCCATCACTAAATGTTATTAAATTTCAATTGCATCTGGACCTTGGTCACAGTACGGATACTTTTTACATTTTTCTTTCACTTTAACTTCTTGAGCACCCTTCATGTAGGGTTTAACACTAGTTTTAACTGGTGCCTTACCAGACTTACCCTTTGTACCCATAAATTCGCTAGACGCAAATCCTGGTGTATCATAAGCACCAACAGAGCCAATACCTTGTTCAGATATCTCATTATCTTGTGTGCTATTTCTTTTTACATGATTAATGAAAGTGTAAACGCCGTTTATATAATCAATATAATCTTGTGTTATACCACCAAATAATGATTCTTCAGCTTTCTCAATTAATTTATTAATCATGAATGGTATTTTCCTACTAGTTAAAGGAAATTTTCTATTAATTTCATTATCCTCAGTATCGTCATAATTAGCCATCTCCCTTGCATAATCAACCAACTCTGATTGGTTATTTATAATTTGGTTTGGGTCTAATTGTGGTGTATTAATGATTGATGATAAATTATTAATCACACTTAAAAATGTGTTTTTATCATAACTAACTTCATCAGTTATTAATTCATCAGATACATTTGATTGATTATTAGAGGTATCATTCATTTTACCAACAAAAGCACCAGATGATGATGCGGTTGTGGTTTCATTGAAATTAAGTTGGTTTAACTCATTGTTAAACATTCTTTTTAATTCCTCATCAAATTTAACTATATTATAACCATCTTCGTAATCTAAAATACCAATACCCGTGGATAATAAACCTAAGTTATCATTAACGTATCTTTCAATAACATCGCCGTCTACTTCAAATTCATCGGAATATAAAGTATATGGTCCGTCTTCATCATAATCAGTTGATGTTTGTCTTTCTGCATATTCAGCATAATCATCTCTATCAAATGCATCTATATTAAAAATATATAATTCACCATCCTTAGTCATTATGGCGTTCTCATTGTCATTCCATATAACGTCATATATAACGTTTTGTGGTGTAGTTGGTTCACTCATATTATCTTCTTGGTTGTATGGTGCTCTAGGGTCATTAGCGGCACCCATCGGGTAGTCACCAACTTCTGTTATATTTTTAGTTCTATTTATAGTTAACCAAGCCTCTTTGTAGTCACCATTATCATATTTTCTTTTGATATAGTTAATAATACCATCATGTCTAGCGTTATTATAATTTTTTTCTAAAAACTCTTTAACCTTACTTTTGAATATGTTTTCAGCTGGCATATCTTTGGATAAATCCAATGCTTCTTCCATAATCTCCATGGCCGAATATACGCTACCGCTTTCATGCATTTTTTGTAGACCTAAACTGATGATTTCTTTAACTTTATTCTTGTCTCCTCCGAACTTTTCTTTTACAATTCTATTGTGGTTAATCATACCACATGCCTCCATTAATTTAGCTAATTTTTTAAATCTACTTTCACCTAATAGCGGGTCGCTTTCAGTTAAACCATACACTTCATTAATGAATGCTTTATACATTTCTGTAATGCCAGAAATCTTAGTTTTTTGGAAGTCTTTTTTAGCTTCTTTAGACATATTAGAATGAAATCCTCTAGTTATTGGTGAGGATAAATCCATTTCATTAAGTCTTTCTAGTTCAATTATCCTATTATATTGTTCTTGAGTAATCTTAAGTACTTTTGTTTTACCTAAGTCTTTAAGCATGTTAGCTTGTTGTTCAGTTATCTTAATTTTTTTCATTTTAATTACCCTTGTTTGATAACATTGATTTCCACACAGACCTCTTAACCCAAAGAGCTTTATATAATTGTGTTAATACATTTCTACTAATTTCCACAACCTTATCTTCCAATGCTTTATCATTATTTATTCTGTCTTTTACTATTTTTTCTACCTTACTTTTAAATTCAGTAGAATCCATATACTTCTTCACCACATCCTTTGCGTCTGATTTGGTGAATTCTTCATTAAGTCTTTTTTTGATTAAATCTTTCATATTTGACTTTTATTATAAATATGAAAAAATAATAAAAAAACCCCTAGTGGGGTTTATTTTAATAGAGTATTTTTTTGTTTGAACCCCATAAGTCTCTACCGAATAAAACCTTATCCTTTAATAGTGGTGTAGAGTAATCTAATATTTCCAAATATACGTAAAGTTCATTCATCGTTTTTGGCTCACCTGGGTCATATTTAATTAAACCTTCTTCGAAAACAAACTTAGGTTTAGAATATAACTCTTTACTAGAGATAATTTTTTCTTTTGACATTATCATGTCATCTAATAACTTTTCCGAATGTAAAAGCCATGGAGAGAACTCTCGTTTATATAACGCTTCATCTAAGTCCCTGAGATAAGCTAAGAATAACCATTTCTTATGCTCAAAATCAATCGGACTTTTTACCCACCAATTGATTTCTAATAAATTCATATTTTATTTTCCTTATAAAATTCTATAAGTCTATTAATAGCATAGGCGTCACCAGTAGATGAATACATATACTTTTCTTCCAACATCTTAACACATTCTTCAATGGTTGGATTACTATATTCTTCCTTTTTAATTTCATATGGATTCTTTTCTCCAGTTAAATCTTCATAATAAGGATTTAACTCACCAGTATATGGGTCGTGTGTCGGAATTTCTCTTTTTTGTCTAAATAAATCGTGCATATGATTACTACCCATAATTACCCCCCAGCTAAAAGAACTAGTATTGTTGCAGCAACACCACCTATTATTGATAAAACCTTATAGGTTTTTTGTTTTCCAATTTCTTTCTTTTGTTGTTCGATTGTTTCGTCCTTTAAAGCAACTTCTTGGTCTTTATTAGCAATTATTTCATTAAGGTTAGCTATTATCGTTTCAAAGTTACTCTCTTTTACCGATAACTTAACTATTGCCTCTTTTTGAAGCGTTATTGTTTTGGTATTAAGGCTATCACGTAACTTGTATACTCTTAATAAACTGTCAGTGTATTGGTACTCCAGAACATCTTTTAATAGTGTTCTAGCGTCCTCATAGTTCATTTGAACTAGGGTGTCACCCTTTTCATTAATAAACGTTTTAACTCTATTTTCTTTTATCGAGATATTCTGTGAGTGCATTGGCGACACCATCAGCATTAAGAGTGTTAACGTAACCAGAAACTTTACCTTTACCATTTTCTAAATCATTTATTTTATCTTCAGTATCAGCCAATGCAGCTTGCGTACTATCGGCATTAGCTATTAATTTTTCGATTTCAATAGTTAATATTGTATTAGCTATTATTAGACTATCATTATTTTTACTTAGTTTTTTGTTTGATATTTTTAAGTTATTTATTTCATCTTCATACGTATCAATACTCTTTGACGGTCTAAATATGAATGTTAAAATTAATAAAACACCTAAAACTATTATACCAATATCTTTCTTATCCATATTATTTATTTTTAGTGTACTCACCTATCTTACCAGCCCAATCTTTTTGCCAGTTAGTATAGTATGCGCTAAGTTTATCTAACATCTCTTTAACATTATCTGTAAAGTTTACATTACTAGCATTAAGGAATAATCCTTCATTTTTAGAAAACTGCCACTCAATATCAGTGTTTTGAAAACCGCCAGACATAACAACGTTCCCTTCGTCTTCATAAATTTTGAAGGTTTTAACTGTTATTAGTGGGTCAACCATTTCACTAATTTTACTAGCTTCTTCCTTACCCTCTGGTGTGTCTAATCCACTTTCAGTGTCTTCCAACTCTTCTTCATTAGATTCAATTGATGATTCAACTTCGTCTTCGCTATATTCGGTCTTTATCGGGCCACTATTATCTGGTACTTGAGCAGTATCACTTGCGAAACCTGCGTCAGCGCCTTCATTTTCTCTTATTAAATTACCACCAGTAAAAAGTTTTTTAGCTCCTCTGTAACTAGTTTCAAAAATAGGAGACTTTCTAAGTGATTCAAGCATCCTTTTTGTAACCTCGTGTTCGTTTTCGTTAATCATTTTGTTTCTTTTTTTTCTATTTTATCTTTAAAAGTTTGACAATCCCATGCTGGGCTAATGTCGGTATAATATCTTTCAAAATTACTTCTATAAAGTACTCCATTAAAGTCATACGCTTCGTCAAAATTTGTATTATGTGATACAACATTCAATGGTATCTCGAAGTCTACACATAATTCAGTAACCAAATCTAATGTAGCTTCCATTTGCTTATTACTAAATGGTGCCCAATATTTTTGATTCCTCCACGACTTTTCAATAATAGAATCCTCTCTATTATAAATATGTCCAACATAGTTAATGTACCTATTTTCATCATTTAAATCTTTAATTAACCACCCTTCATTCTCTAATAGTATTGTAACACTACTTTCAACCAGCATTGGGTCTAACATAAAATTTGAATAATAATTTGGGGAGAAGTGTTGATATATTTTACCATCTAGGGTTATGGTAAACATTGCAGTATTTACATACCCACCATTTAAACGTTTTTTCCACCCAATGTAATGCTTCATTTCGGTGGAATATGTTGAACCTATAATAATTTTATTTTTTTTGGTTCCTTGATGTATATAATTTTTATCACTTAACTTATATGTGGTACTATCTATATCCATTAATCCCTTCTTTTAAAGTAAACTGTGTCAGTATTACCATCCCTGACTTCTTTATTGGTGCCAATCCTATCTACCGTGTGTTTTCTTTTTCTTTCTGGTACTTGAACTGAAAAACCTCTTTCCCTTTCTTGTCTTTTCTCTTTAATGTCATCAATAGTTATTTTCTTTTTAGGTTCTTCAATAACTGGTTCTGGAGTGTGACCAACTGGATTAACGACATTTATTTCTATTTTCTTTTTAGGTTCTTCAATAACTGGTTCTGGAGTGTGACCAACTGGATTAACGACATTTATTTCTATCTTAGGTTCTTCCCTTTTCTCTTCTCGCTGTAATTCTAAGTTTTCTTTTATTTCTTCTTCAGTGATACCTAATGGGTGTTCTTTTTTAGTTTCTGGGTCAACATATGGTCTGTCAATTGTTAACGATTCACCACTTATAAGGTCACCCTTAACCACCATAGGTTTAACCTTTTCTTTCTTTATAAGTGGGTTCTTAACCTTATTTAACCAATTATCCTTTTTAGGGTTAACTGATTCTTCTACGTCTTCTTCTTTATGCACAATCTTATTGAACACGATGACCATAAGAACTGCCATAGGGTCACCGATAACAATTAAAAGGAATATGAAGTACTTCATTACTTCATCCATACTCTTACCAGTCACTTCAGATAAGTACTTAAGCGGGCCTAATTCTGCAGCACTATCATTACCTAACTTAACTTCAGTTATTTGATTATCTAATTCAAATACCTTATTATTTAATTCATCTGATTTAAGACTAACATTATCTAACCTTTCAGTAGCTGAATTTAATTGATTTTCTAATGTTTTTCTAGTTGAGGATGATGTGGTTGTAATTATTTGACCAGTTTCTTGGTCTCTATATTGTATAACGTTATTGGATATCCCCTTACTAAGTTCTGAAATTCTAGCGTTTATTGATTCCTTTTCTGCATTGACAATATCTAATTGTCCTTGATAACCGTCCCTTTGTTTTGTTAATAAAGATACTTGTGCTTCAACACTCTCTAATTTCATAAATGTTTCCTTATAAGTTGATGATAAGAAACCATATATACCTATTGAAGTGATGAGCATGGCGATACCAATACCCAAAGATAGTAATCCTTTATAGATTACACCAATCTTTTTACCATATGTATGCATTGCGGATGTTGCAACTATTTTAGCAACTTCGATTGCTGAGAAAAATAATAACCCAAGAGTACCCGCTCCGCTAAATACCTTGAGTAACCCACCTACTGATACGTAAGCAACAATAGCTGCCATACCGACAGCCATTATTAATATTAAGTATAATAATATCTTCTTCATAGTATTATATAAATATTTCTTATTCGTTTAAAATATCAAATAAACCATCAGCATTAAATCTAATTCTTCTAATAGCTTTTTCTTTAATTTGTCTTATCCTTTCTTTAGTAAGACCATATTTCTCACCTATAGCTTCTAAAGTCATCCCGTTATATTCTTTATTAATACCAAAATAACATTCAACTATCTCCCTTTCTCTATAATCTAATAGCGATAAAACATTATTAATCTCTTCTTTAATTCTATCGTTTGGTGAAAATAGTTCTTCTTCGGTACTTAAATTAACGTCTTCAATTAAAGAATACAGTTCATCACCATCATCATTAATAATATCATTTAATGATGTACATGTTGGTGTTAATATTTCATCAACTATTTGACCATCCAAATCTATTAAATCACCATAAACAGGTTCTCTTTCGTTTTCGAATTGAAATTTATCAACTTCTTTCTTTAGGTCTGAAAGTTTCTTTATTACGTTTGCTGGTAGTCTTATTATTCTAGCATTGTCATTAAGACTCTTAAGTATAGATTCTTTAATCCACCATACAGCATATGATATGAAACGAAAACCTCTAGTGTGGTCAAAACGTGTTGCCGCTTTAACTAGACCTAAGTTTCCCTCGCTAATTAAATCACTTAATGATAAACCTTGTCCCTGGTATTCTTTTGCAATAGAAATTACAAACTTTAAGTTTGCTTTAACTAACTTGTCTATAGCTTTAGGGTCACCATCTTTTATTCTAATTGCTAATTCTAATTCTTCTTCTTGCGTTATTAATTCACTTTTTCTTACTTCTTTAAAATAGTTAGATATTGTTGTGTCATCTGATGTGTTTGCAAAATTCTTGTTCATTTCCGTTTTTCATAAAACTCGATTATTATTGTTACCAATGTGTAACATATGAATATAGTCAAAAACTAAAAAAAGTAAAGCCTTTTTACTTCTTTTTGGTTAAAAAATCTAATATTTGTTTATCTAAATCTGTTAGGTTAGAATAACCCTTATCAATTATATTGTTAATCGTCTCATCCTTTTCTTTTTCGGATAAGTTATTATAGTAAGACTTATTTATTCTTACTTCACTATCAACTTTGACTTCTGTTAAGTTAATACCGCCACCAATTTTCCATTCTGGGATATTTTCTTTTGTTGTTCCGCTCTTACTATCATAAATCATCTTCTTAATGTCATCAGGTAAAGGTGGATACCCACCCTTTTCAAGTTCATCCATTAATCTGTTGGATTTCTCTGTTAAATCGTTTAACTCAGATTCGATATGTGAAAATAACCCTTCATGTATTTTTTTATTCTTAATATTATAACCAGTATTTTCAGCACCAACCTCGAACAAGAAAAAACTTCTATCTAATGAAGTGAAGTAGTCTTCCAATTCTTTTGCGTCTGCCACACTATTAAATGTTGCAATAAGTATACCTTTAGCATTTAAAACCTTTGGGTTATCGTCACAGATTTTCTTGATTTCAACCAAAGCACCTTCTGTTTCACCCATTATCACTATACAATAATCTTTAAAAACCATAACTCTTGTTTTGTATATGCAAATATACTATTTTTTAATCAAAGATGCCACTATTCTAGACTTTAGAGGTATAATCACTTGATATTCAACTTAGAAATATTATTAATTTTTTCTACCGTAATTATATTCTCAGCCCAATCTTTAACAACATCATTTTGTGTTATAAAGAAAACTATATCAAACATATCTGAAATCCTTTCAAATAACGGTTTCATGTTTGGTATATTTTCTTGTGCAACCCTACCCATTACTTCATCAAATGTAATAAAGTTTGGCGATGGTAATGATGACATTTTACCTAATACACATCTAAGTGCAATACTAGCTGTAGTTAATTCAAAACCACTTCCAGACTTAAGGGACTTCTCAACACCATCCTTCACTAATAAATATCTAACTTCATTTTTATCGTCAATAAAAACTTCGACATCGAAATCAGTTATATCCTCTAATAATCTCTGTAACTCACCATTAATGATTGGTAATACGGACCTTAATACTAATTTACTAATACCCTTTTTACCAACCATATCAATGTATAGTTTGAATATTCTTTCAACATCTTTCTCACCATTAATAGTTGTTATTAATTTTTCTTTCTTTACTATATCTTTGCTGTTTGAATTAATTTCAATAGCTACAGTTTGTAACTGACTATTAAGATTATTTTTAGCTGTTTCACTAACTATCATCTTAGTATCAATTAAACTAATATCAGCATCTATCTTTTTATTCTTTTCAATAGACTCTAGATTTTCTTTATACTTCTTTAAATCATCTTTCTTACCTTTTATTTTATTTCGTAATGATTCAATCTCAACTCCTAATCTATCCTTAGCTAATTCTAATTTGTTCTTATTATCGATTTTCTTTTTCGTTTCATTTAATTTTAATAATTCAGAATCTATAGTTTCTAATTTTCTTTTTTTAGTTTCAATTGCTCTTTTCTCGCTCTCTATTGATTTATTATGTGTTGCAATATGTTCACTATTATCAACGTTATCTAACTTTCGATTACAAGCCTGGCAAACACCACCCTTTTCTAATTCCTTTACAACACCTTGTAGTCTTATAACTTCAGCGTTGGAAACGCCTATTTCTGTTGTAACATTTTCCTTTTGTTTCGTTAAACTAAAATGAGTATCTTCATCAAAATCAATTTCACCTATATTTTTTAATTCTTTATCAATTTCATCTATCTTACCCTTATGCTCCAATCCTTTGGTTGTTATATCTTTGATATCTTGCTCCAATTTAGATGGGTTTAAGGTGAATATTTCAGAATCAATCTTATCCTTAGATTCAACTTTTCTAATCTTTTCATTTGATAAGTTTTTATAATTCTGAATTTCATCTTCTAACTTTTTAGTTAAATCTTTTTGGGTTTTATCTAATTCTTTTAAATTTTCATTATGTTCCTCTATCTCCTTTTTTAATGTTTCTACATCATATATGTTACCCTTCATAGATTTGCTGAATGCATTATACATTTCCCTGGCGACTTTCTCTTTCATAGCAATAGGTTCTAGACCTATAAATCTAGTTAATAGCTTACCACTCTCACCAGCAGTGGAGTCAACAAGACTATCTAAGTTTCTAGATGTGGCTAATACTACTAAATCAAAGTCTGATTCAGTACCAACAGTTTCTTTGATTAGTTGGGTAGTCTTAATAGCATCCTCATCATTTAATTCTTCATGTTCACCATCTGGTAATATTTTGTAGTAATTAAGTTTATTAGTTATATTCCAACCACCATTCCTTTTTGCTTTTCTTTCTAATTTCCTTTCTATTATAAGTTCATCACCACCTTGTATTTCAATAAGACCCTTAACTATTAATTCTGTACCATCACTAAATTGATTAAACACTTGTTCATTTGTATCGGTCTTAGTTGTTTTACCAAAGAATAAAAACTTAACAGCATCAATAGTAATAGTTGTCTTACCCCCTTGATTGGCTGGGGTTGAATTTACAACTGTGAAACCTCTAAACTTATCAAGTGGAAAGTGATTATTTTCCCCATAGGATAAGAAGTTATTAACTGTTATCCATTTTAATTTATACTTCTTATGAATTTCATCATCTATGTTAATATCTAATTCGCTATTAACCTTTTCGTCTAAAGCTAATATCCTATTAAAGTCAACACCATCTTTACCTTCTCTAGTTAACCACTCTTTAAAGAGTTCTCTTTGGTATTGGGTGCTCATTATATTTTCAATATTAGCACCATCAATTTCTACTAACTCACCATGAGTGTTTCTTTTAACTGGTTTATAAACTACATTGATGTTTTGTGTTGGTATATTATATTTGTTTGAAAAATATTTTTTTACCCTATTTCTAGATTCTCTAGAATAGTTCTCTGGATAGTCTGACCAATAAACTTTAACTTTAGCTTGTTCTGGTATGTCGATTTGTTGCATTACTTTTTCTTTTTCCATAAATCACTAATATTTGAACCAAGGAACCCTTTTGTTTCCCCGTATATGTCATTATCTTCTTCTTTTGGTTTTGCTTTTTCTATTTCCAACTCTTCTTCAAGTTGTTTAATTTTATCATTTAAATCGGAAATATTCCCATTAAGTGCTAATATTTTTTCATTTAATTCTTTTTCTAATTTAGAGATTTCTTCAACTCTTTCCTTGTCGATAAGCTCGAAAGACTTACGGTCTTCATCGAAGGTAGATATACTTAATTTAAGTGTTTCTCTAACTTCAGCTAATTCCTTCTGTAATTCTTTATTAGCTTCATCATCAGTCACAAATACTTCTTTCTCAACAATCTTTTCAACTTCCTTAATTACTTCAACAGGAACCTCTTTAATAATTTCCTTCTCAACTTCTACAATCTTTTCAACTTCTTTAATTTCAGCTGGTTTATCCCATGGTGTTGCGCCAAACTTCTCAGAAGTAAATCCTTGTTTAACCATCTTAATAATAAAGTCATCTACTGAAGATATGTTATTTAATCTACAGTAGTCCCATATTTCATCTTTTATGTTTTTAGGTAGTTCCATTATTTATTTGTTAGTATTTCTTTTCCATCTTCTATATCATCTATAGAATCTATTTTAAATTGGTAGAATCCGTAATTTGTTTCTACATCATACTCTTCATATGTCTTACTTTCAACATCCCACCATAAGAAACCATGTTTACTAATCTTTTCCCCAAAGTTTTGTTGTATTAGTGAACTAGGCATCACAATTGGAATACCTTTAAACCTTAATTCTTGTCTCTTATGAATGTCACCACACATAACTATATCGTTACCATCAAAGATATCTAAACTGTGACCATGTTCTATCTCGTAACCAATATCAGTAGTTGAGCCAATTAGCGGACCATGAAATAAACCAATATAAGTTTTATCATTACCGTAGTCAATTCTAGCTTCTTCGATATTAGGTCTATCACTACCCGACATAATAGAATATACGCACCAAACAACATTATTATCTTCATAACAACCTGTTTCAGTATAATAGGTAATATTTAAATCTGGTAGTAACTCTACCATTGGAGTTATACTGTCTACCCTATCCTTATTGTTTTCCAATAAGTCATGGTTACCAGGGATAATTACAACTGGTGCAATCTTTTCTAATTCTCTTAAAAACCATGTACCTAAGATAAGTAACTCGTTAGATATTGTTATCTTCTGATGTACATAATCTCCCGCTATAACGATTCTAACCTCTTCTCTGGCGTATGGTTTAGCTAACTCTCTAATCTGCTCTAAGAACGTATTAAACGCCTCTCTATACTCATCATGCATCCTAAATGTTCTGATGTGAATATCTGCAGTGTGTATAATTTTTTTAATTGCCATGTTCTATCCTTTTAATAACTTATTTAATTCCTCAACCCTTTGTTGTTCTCTAAGGGCATCATCCTTCTTTTTAGCTTTTACTTCTTTTATTCTTGGTAGTGGTGGCATTGTTAATACTCTATTAATAAATGCCTTTGGTATTCTATACTCATCGAATCTACCAGTATCTAATAAGTGTACAATGATACCACCTAACACTTTTATATTCTCATACTTAGTACCCTTAAGCATATCTAAGAATAATCTAATGTAAAGAGGCAATTGAATCATGTAGTGTGATAACGCTGTATCCATGTAGTCTTCAAATGGTGGTAACATTTCCACAGTATATGATTGTATTTGAAAGTTTTTGGGTTTATTACTCTTCCAATCTGTGCATATTAACCCTAATTCACCTTCTTTATCAAACATAAGCCACATCTTATCTGGTTGGCCAGTATATTCTAAATCAGCACTACCTAATACCATTTCCGTGTCGAGTAATACCGCACCTCTCCTATGCATTTGCCTAATAAAGTCATGACCAGCGTCAATCATGGCGTTACCATCCCTTATTTGGTCTTCATCACACTCAAAGTGTGGTTTTCTAACATCTTTATATGAGCCATATTGTTTTAGTAAATCAGTCTCTAGTAAATAATGTACTCTAGACCCCTTATTGTTAGCGTAATCTGCAGTGCTTCTCCATTCTTTTAGTAACTGGTCTTGGGCCACGATATCACCCTCACACATTTCAAATGATTTATCTAATTCTGGAAAATCAGTGTAAAATTGTTTAATTACTGTAGATACACTAGGGAAATCAGTACGCATATTACCATTTTTATCCCTTATATAGTAAATGTGGTCATCCTCCACAAAAAATAAATCTAATTCTTTTTGTTTGATTTCAATTAAATCACGTATCTCCTGCGCTATTTCTAAAAGTTGTTTTTTCTTATCCACTAATATCTATTTATTTGCAAATATATTATTTTTTTACTTAAATTTCAACTATTTATTGGTATATTATCATTTGACTATGAAATCATTAATTAAAAAATTACTTAGAGAGAGTTTAATTCAGGGTGGAAATATCCCTAGTAGGGATGAATTAATTGCATTGGGTACTGATAGTTCGTTTGAAAGTAAGGATTTGGCGTCTAAACACTTAGATAGGTTGATGTCTAAAATAGACTCATTACCTCAATCAGTTAGATTATATAGAGTTATTTTTGTTGATGACCCTAGTCAAATTGATAGAACGAATATTGGTAATCATTATGTTCTTAAAATGAGGGACTTGGAGCAGTCACATCAACAAATTAGTCATGTTGGTGGGGGCGAACCTTACGTTTTAACTGTTAAGGCTGATAAATCATTAATTGATGTCCCAAATACATTGATTAATAATATGAAATATCCACATGAAAATGAAATAACACTTAAGGATAAGGGTAAGGGTGCTAAAATAATTAAGGTAGAACCATTTAAAGAAAGTGGTGAGGATGATTTCTTAAATATGCCACCTATGGATGATTTTAATTTTGATTATTAGTATAATTTGCTCTCTGGTATAAACTCAGAACTCCTAAGTAAATTAATAATACCCTTATTACCTTCCCTTTCAAATATCAATGATGGGTCAGTGTCTGTTGGTGGTGTACATTTTTTAATTCTACCGTATAAATTACCAACATTTAAGTCTTTATAGATTTCTATAGCGTCATCTTTAGCATCATCGTCTAATAAGATAACAACATCCGATTTAGCATTCTTAAGTAATGTTGATTTAAGTTTATTATACATTGTTTTACCTAATAATGGTATCGAATTAGGTACCACTATATGGTCAAACACACCCTCAACTAAATATATAGTACCATCCCAATTTATTGAACTTTCATTGAAGATAAATTCTTGTTTAGGTATATCAGGGTTTAAGTATTTTGGTTTTTTCCATTTATCCCACGCTCTACTTATAAAGTAGTTTAAATCACCAGCCTCATCATAAGATGGTATTATAATTCTATTATGATATTTACCTATAGTAGTATAACCAATATTATATTGTTCGATTATGTTGTCATTAATGCCACGACTTCTAAGGTATCTATATGCTTTACCATAGTTATAGTCATCATAATTTGATTCTGAAATTTTTTTAAACCCTTTTGGTAATTTTAATTCTTCTCTAACTACCTTTGTCTTAACATCAGCATCATTTGCTGTCGGTCTTACTATTTCATACTCTTTAAGTATTCTTTTGTTACCATACCTCTTTATAAGACTAGGTATTTTACCGTGCATGTTGTTTTCAAACCTACATACCCAACATTGGAACCTGTTTTTCTTGTAATTTAATGCTAATTTGTGTTTACCATCGCCACGACCAATGGGTAAACCTTTATCTTCAGCGCATGCTGGACAATCGAAAGACATCTGACCAGATTCTTCATTGTGTTCAGCTGGTTCACCTAGGAATTGTTTTAATATATCGGCTATAATTTGAGACATTACAACAAATATACTAATATTTTATCAAAAAGCAAAATTTATTCAGACCAAAAACCATCACGGAGCATAACTGCTCTAATACAACAATAAGCATCTGTCATATCAGAGTTTTCCTTCTTAAGGGTTTTGTTTTTAGTGTATAACCAAGTGATTTGTGGTTCTAAATCACACACTTTGTTAAATATAACTTCTTTTTTATCTACATCATACGGGTATCCACCAAACAAAACTGGGTCTTTTTTTGCCATTTCGGATTCTGTAAATACTTTACCTTTTTGAGTGTGGGTCCTCTTAGCCATTAACTCTGGAAATGCGTACTTTCTGGACTCATAAGATGAAATGAACTCTGGAATAACACCCAGGGTGTCGTATACGGACCTAGATATCATTCCGTTAAACCTTAATAGTGTTGCAACAGTATGAACGTTATTAGAACGTAATAACGGTTCTTCAATTATTACTTTAGAAATACCAATATCGGAATACTTGTTTAAGAATTCTTCCTCAAAAACCCTAGCTTTCTCGAAGAGTTCTTGCATCTTGTCTTCAGGTTTAGGTTTAATCTTAGGTGTTACATGGTGTAACAACTTTAATTTACCACTTTTACCTGCATCTTCAAATAAAGCGATTCCAATTGTCTTGGTTGAAACATCAAGACCTAAAACAAAACTATTTTTACTATTTTCTAATTCCATTATACTAATTTTAATTAAGTATAACCTATATTTTTCAAATGTAAAGTGTTAATATTCTATTGTTACATTAAATGCTACAAAATCATCCGCAGGTTTCTCATAAGTCTTATTTAACTTACCAATAGCTATAAGTGTATTAGTTGAATCAAATATACCAACCTCAGTGATTCTAGGTACATCACCTGGACCCCATGTAGGGTTATTAGACACACTAAACTCACCTCTACCAGCAATACATGTAATTGATTGAGATACTTTATTTCTTACCGTATTAAACGTAACAGTAGTTCCAGTTGCACCAGAATATAATGGGTCAAATGAATTTACAATTGAGGGTTCTGTAATTACTAAGAATCCTTTATCTAAATAAGCAATACCAACTGGAGTGTCTGCTAATCTAATACCACTTACGTCACTCTTAACATTGTATAGTTGTTTGTAATTATTACTGTATGGTTTAGTTTGAGCATAACCTGTGGCCCAACTTTTTGATGCATCTCCACCATTAGGTCTACTAATTTCATCAGAGAATAACATTGTTCTATTTGGTCCGAATCTAGCAATATTTAATGAACTATCTACTACTGCCGCATCTTCACTAGTTAATGATTTACCCTTACTTTCATAAGTTCCGTATATTGTATATGCTGACAAAGGTGTTTCTAATTCCAATTTAATTGTTTTACCATCAATTAACTCTGAATACTCAGAAACATCTATACCTATAACCAATATACTACTTTGAGCTAACCCACTGAACGCTGTGTCTGAATAACCACCTTGGTTAGATGTTAAACCAGTGTATGCATTAAATTCTCTAGCTGTTATTGGTAACCCAAATGAGTAATATAAGTTAGTGAGTCTATCTGTCTGAGTACCACTTAATGCTACTACATCTTGACTTATTGAACCGCCACTATAATATACGGTATTATATCCAATATTTTGGAATGTGGTTGTTACTGAAATAGATGATGGGTCAACAGGTTTTTTATCAGTATTAGAATTAAAGTAAAGTGTGCTTCTCATAATATAGTTTGCACCACCATTACTAACATCATCTCCGTTGTTATCACCAGATACTGCTGGAACTTCACCGCCAGTAAGTCCAGAAATTGTTGCGTAATAAGCGTCAGAATCACCTAAACTAAATGTACTAGGTAAACTATTAGTATTAGTAATTAATTTTCTTCTTCCTTGCGGTGTTAGTTTTGCAACTAACTCATATCCTGTTGTATTATCTAAAAATCCCATTTCTATATTTTATTTTTTAAAAGTCAATCGCTAATTCAAGCATTATTGTTTTACCCGTTTCTAGTTTAACTGGTTTACTTAATTTACCAATCATAACTAATGAGTTGTTATTGTCATAAATACCAACTTCAGTTACTCTAATATCTGGTGCGGTGACCAAACTGTCAGGTCTAGTTGGGTTACTAGTTGATTTAAAGTCATCAGCAGATATGTTAATATTAAATATTGTTTTAAATATTGTAGCGCCAATATAAGTTTCTAAATTTCCGTAGAAGAATCTTTCGTCACCAAATTGTAATGCATCTGGAGATGAATTTGTTGCCATATTTAAAGAATCAATAATACTAAATGTTGTTGAACTTCCTGAAACAGTAGTATCAATTAAGAAACCATTTAGTGTTGGGTTTTGTCTCTCTAATAACAATGGGTCAATTGTTTCACCAACCGTGGTAGTTATTGCTGAAGTTGTAAAATCGTAAACATTCCATGCATCAGGTGCTGGTCTGTCATCCGAATTATCTACTATCTGATACAATACCTTAAACTCTCTAGCTGAGAACCCCATACCATCATAAGTACCTTTTTCTTCTTTTCTCATGTATGGTAAATAATCTAATTCTTCGATATTAAATTCAACATCTTTAGTGCTAGAAGTATTATTTTCTAATTTAGTATAGTATTGACATGGTAATGTAGTTGTAAGTCCAGTACCAGTACTATTCTCAAATGTATAAGTTATATACATTGTTTTATCAGTTTCTAATATACCTGCAGTAGAACCGCCAGCTGAAGCAACTAGTTTAGCTTTAAGTGGTGGAAGTGTCCAGTTTCTGTTAGACTTATATGAAGTTGCAGCAACAATCTCATCATCTTCAAATATAATAGTTTTTAATTGTGGTAACACCTTACCAACAACCCTAGGCGTATCACTAACCATTGTCGGATTTTCAATTAAATCCACATATTCTATTTCACTAGTTCCAATAGTCTTAGTTGCACCAGTAGCAATAAAGGTCATACCCATTGTTGTACCTGTTTCAGTTGCAAAGTTTCTTCTGTGGTACATCAAATCAGGTAGGTGTAGACTAAGTGTTTTGTTGTTAGCACCATCTATAAAGAAATATTCCCCGTAGTAATTGGAAATTGTATTATTGGTGTAATGGATAATTGTTATTGATTTCTTAGCATCATCAATCACTGACTCACCTGGAACATTACAAATATCATTACCAATTAATTGTCCAGTACAATCCACGTCAAAATATGGATACTTTTGACCTAAATAATCATTAGAACCAAATTTTTCAAAACTTTCATTAGGTGTTGCTGAAATGTCATTTACACCTGTACCAGTCATACCAGCAAGGTTTTCACACCAAACATTGTTTTGATTCCATACTGGCACATCACCACATGATACATCACAACATCCAGCAAAGTCTAATATATTACTATTCCAATAGGGTGTTGTTGTTTCAAAACCAAATGTCCCATAAACTTCACCACCTGGATAAATAAAGAATTGAGTTGTTGCTGTTGTAGCACCATTTGAAGGTAGGGTTCTATCTAATACTACCGTATCATTTAAATCTGTTGTGGTTGTAATACTTTGAATCTTATACCATAGATGTGGTACTGGTGTAGAGTTTTGATTTAAATCAAGACTACCTACTGTATCGTTACCAACTTTAAGTAATAGTAAATCACCGACATTATAAGTGTAACCAGTACCAATTACTAAAGATGTACCACCAGTAAGTGCTGTAACTGTACCTGTACCGTTTGTATAAGTGTCAGCAGTATATGTTATAAATGTTGAGCTATCACCACTAAAGAAACC
>Ga0099848_1000423_pt1 | contig 19817 bp, 39 predicted proteins | sample CB_VirMetaG_3_FD_78179 | JGI IMG/M metagenome (GOLD analysis project Ga0099848, IMG submission 78179) | Freshwater to marine saline gradient viral communities from Chesapeake Bay - CB_1508_1S Viral MetaG | ecosystem: Environmental > Aquatic > Marine > Coastal | place: USA: Chesapeake Bay...
AATGGTGGCTCACCGCGGTTCTGCCCCACGCTAGAAACCTTATGAGGGTAACCTCCTCACTAGAGGGAGAGCCATTATTCTTCTTCATAATAATCGTCGATATCGGCCGAGCCGGCTACAAAAACACCTTCCAATGAGTCCATGCGACCACAGTCTCAAAAAAAAACTTATATACACCAACCGTCATGATAACTCCTTTAAAAAATTTTTGCTATTCTACCTTTATACCATCCTTCTGGTATAATGTCAACTTTTTTTATCTTCTTATTCTCACTGCCATTAGTTATCCACATAGTACCATATTGAGAGTTATTTTCACCTTTTTGTTTCTCTTTCATTATCTCAGACATATATTGCTTATGTTCTTCGGTGTGAGATTTACCTGAAAATGTAGGAATATACCAATTATTTTCTTTAATTTTTTTTCTAACATTATTACTCAATTTTTCTTTTACATGTTCTATTTGACTAGGATTACTAACATTATATTTTTTCATTAGAGTAATATCAGCTATTTTACGAGCATTTTTTCCACCTAATGAAGTCCATTTTTTATTTTTTTCATGTTTATTAACATAAGACCAACCACCCTGGCCACCAGAACAAAGATTATATGTATCTTCGCGTGAACATAATTCTTCAGTTACTAATTCAGCTTCTTTAGAATTCATGTCAGCTTCATTATCAAACTGAAATAGAATTTCTTTAGTAAAATTATCAATACCATGTTTCTTTATTGCTCTAGTGATAAGCTTACCAGAGCCCATATATCCATCATTCAAATCATTGGTTTTATGTTTACCAATATAAATCTTTCCATTAATTCGATTAGTAACTTTGTAGATTATATAGAACATAAAAGGAAATCCTAGAAGTTAATAGTTTTATTGACACTACTATTTATAACTTCTAGGATTTCAATGAGCTGGGAACAGGATTCGAACCTGCGAGGGATTTTACTCCGGTAGATTACAAATCTACTGCCGTCAACCACTTGGCTACCCCAGCATCAATTTCAATACATTATTTAGTAGTTTCTATCTATTTTTTCGAAAGATACTCCTACACCATAATAACCATTTGAAGACCCATACCAACGGATGGTCACAGAACCCTTATTAGTAGCAAATTCATAGAAAGTCCATAGACCAACACCGTATTCAGTAGTTTCAATTCGATCATCACTATTAGTACGCTCTTCTGCCAATACAATTGGAGAACCTACCAAATCATCTAGATCGCCGATGATATCTTCAATATATACATTTTCACAACAATCTTGATAATGATACATTAAGTATACTTCACCATCAGAAGTGTGAAAACGAAGTTCCCTACCATTAAAATTTTCAATCTTAGTAAGAGTCTTTCCAACCAATTCTTGTATCATTTTTAATTTTTCCTATTTCTAAGTTTCTATATCTTAGCACTCAGAAGATTAATTGTCAAGAAAAAAATGGCAGCCTCATCAGGTTTCGAACCTAAAATTTCTGAGTCAGAGTCAGACGTGTTACCGTTACACTATGAGGCTATTGAAAAGGATCAACCACTTTGACCTCCGCTTGCCATTCTGGCAAAAATGTCAGCCAACGAGAATCATGAATGGTTAATGGAATATGAAGTTCATTAGAAACTAATTCCCAATATTCTGGCTTATAAGGCTGTTTAAGAGGTTTCCAACGACCTTCTGGCATTGAATCTCCTTTTTTGCTATTACAATCCTTACATGCTAGAAGAATATTTTCCCACGTGAATGGACCACTTTTAGATTTTGGAATATAATGTTCCATAGTCTTTTCATTTTCTGGAACGAAATTGCCGCAATACTGACATGTAGCTTTATCACGGACATAAATTCCATGTTTAGAACAAGTGGCTGTGTGTTTACGCTTAAGATAATTCTTCCTAGCAATTACACTTGGCCAATAACGAAGATTGTATCTATCTAGTGCGGCTGGATGTGCAGTTTTGATAGGATGATCATATGATAGAACCACATAACAAGTTTCTGCAAAAACACGATTAATGGCTTGCTCAAATGACATCTTCTGAATAGGAATCTTCACTGGAGATAAATCGCTGTTGAGCATAAGAACTGGTTTAGTCATGGATACACCTATCAGATAGGAGAAACCCGCTTGACCCACTTCACATCAGAAACCGTAATTTCCCAAACGGCGCATTCGAAACCCGTCTTCTTGGCGGCTTCAACCGCAGCTTCGAGTGTTGAAAACCGCTTATCTTCGATCGAAGAAGAGGGGAAATTCACGAGAGAAACTAAGTAGGACATTTCAGTCTCCGGTTAGAGTGCCTTAGCGCCGATCATGTTTATACTATACCAGACGCTCTAATTAATGTCAACCAAAAAAATGGAGCCTATAGACAGATTCGAGCTGCCATTTCCGCGGTACGAAGGCGGTGTTCTTCCATTGAACTATATAGGCATCAATTCAATACAGGTGCTTCATATGTAGTAAGATCAAAATCTTTCAATCCTAGTTCTTCAATTTCTTCTTCCGTTAAAGAATTTCCTTGTTCTTGAAGTTCTTCAGCAGTCATATTTGAAAATTTATCATGAATTTCTTGAATGAAGACTTGTTTTTCTTCATCTGTCATTCCTAGTTTTTCTAGAGATTTAAAGAAATCTTCAGAAAAAGTAGCTTTCATTTAATTATCTCCTTTATATGTTCGATCAAATTCACAACTTTCACAATCAACTCCTAGATCAATGCCTAGTACAACTGTACAATCATCATCACCATATTTACATCCGTGAATAGAACAACAATGACGATCATGAACATTATTAAAAATTACATATCCATTTTCATCATATTTCCTACGATTAGCTTTCACACGAATCTTAGGCTTATCCATATCTTCATACTTCATTGAAGAATTCCTTCAGATGCTTTTTATAATTACCACAACTTTGTGATGATTTAACTTGAATTACTAACATTTCATGAAAACTTAGAAGAATCCATTTATCATCCTCATTAGTTGAAGATTTGATAGGTCTCTCAATGTTTTCCAAATCAGTTAGTTGAATTAGACCATAATTACGTTCTTGTTCTTTATAAATCGATCGAATGAGTTCTTCAATTTGATTAAGAACAAACTTGCGTGTAAAAGGAACCATCACATTTTCTACATTCTATAAAAATTGGCACCCCGTGAAGGAGTTGAACCCTCCCATCTGGTTTAGAAGACCTGAGTCCGAATCCGTCGGACGGGGTATATATCTCACTTACTTTTTGTATCATACATGATATTTATATATGTGTCAACCATTTTTTTCAGCCAATTAATATCGGAATCATTCTCAATAACCACATCCATATGAGATAATGCCCAATCCCACTCTGACCGATGAATATCAACAGGAGAAATACCATCCGAACGATATTTGCTAAACCACTTGGGCAATGGATTCCTCTTGATTTCCCAAACCCAACCGCCAATCGTTCTAATCATTTCAATTTCATTTTTAAATCTGGTGTCTGGTATTACATAATTCTTTTCAGGATTATTAAGAATTCTTTGTTTTACAATAGAAACCCAAACATTATCATGAAATCCTTGTCTCATACATTCTGTGCCAAAGAGTTGTAATACTAATCTAGGTGTAACTTCAAAGCCAACTTCTTTAGTCCAATAAGGATCAATCGCTTCTCTCCATTCTCTCGATTCTTTTGTATCACCTTCTAAGAGTTTACGATCCCAATTGAAAATTGTTGCAACACCATCTTTCAAACTATCCGCAAAAGATAGTTTAGTAAATCCATGTGTTTCTACCAAAATATCTGCAACAGTACCTTTACCACTTCCAATAAGACCACAAACTCCTATAATCATTCATTACTCTCCTTTAAGTGAAAAAATCTTCAAGTGTTCCAGTCAATTTCTTTTCTTGATTTTTAATGTATTTGATAGCATGTTTTACACGAGAAGGATACTTTCCAAGAAAAGTACCAGCTTGCAAATCACCAATTGTAAGATATGATTTATGAAAATGATCGATTTGATCCCAGTTTTCAATAAGAATAAATGTGATAGAATCATACATTGCATCTGATATAATAGGATCATCTAATTCATAATAAGCATAGGCAGCCATTAAATACCAGGGTATCAACATGTTCTTATTTTTCGTGATAATTGATTCCGCTATAGTATCATACATTACATACGTTTCTCAAAAATAAAATATGATCTGCCTGTTTCACCTGCCCAATATACAGATTTTACATAAGTAACTTTCCAACCATATTTTTCATCAGGAACATCATTTGGAGTAATAGGTTCTACTGTCATAATTAATTTCCTTTCATCAATGGTCACCCTAACGGGATTTGAACCCGTGCCTCTACCTTGAGAGAGTAGCATCCTAGGCCACTAGACTATAGGGTGATTTTATTTTAAGAAAAATTGGTACCCGAGGTCGGACTCGAACCGACAACTTCTAGATTTTGAGTCTAGCACCTCTACCAGTTGGGCTACTCGGGCTTAAATTGATGCTTCTAAGGAGACTTGAACTCCTAATAAATACGCTCTCAACGTCAAGCTAAAAATTTTGGTCGACCCGGAAAGAATTGAACTTTCTGCCTACTCCATGTCAAGGAGGTGTGCAGCCATTACACCTCGGGTCGTGTTTCCGGAAATCCTAGAAGTTAATAGTTTTATTGACATTACTATTTTTAACTTTCTAGGATTTCAATGTAGCGGGAGTCGGAATCGAACCGACCTCTTTGGCGCATGAGACCAAGCTGGAACCACCTCCAGTCTATCCCGCATCAAACTTAAATCGCAGTAGTGCTATAAAAATAAATTCCGACATTTTTATATAGTAGCACTCCGGAGATTAATTGTCAACCAGAAAATTTGGCACCCCCGAGAGGATTCGAACCTCCATCTTCCTATCCAGTTACCTTTCTCTCGGTTCGTAGCCGAGGGGGATACGAGGGCATAAAAATCATACTTTCATTGTCTTAACCCAAACTGGGTCATTACCAAAAATTTTTGTTAGTCCATTGTCTACAGTATAACCACGTGTGCGATATCCGTCAACCATTTTCTGTAGTCGTTTGGGATTAACATCACCGATAACGATCGTACCATCAGTTTCATATCGGACAAAGTTCATAATGTATCTCCTTTAAGTTGGTAGTCGCCCAGGGATTCGAACCCTGCCGTGAACAGTAATCTGCTGCCTAAGGGGTTATAAGACCCTCCCGCTCACCAGAGCTGACGACCATAAACTAAAAATTGGGGTGAAAGACGGGTACCGCCCCCGCTAGCCAACTGCTTCACAGGCAGCGCCCTCACTTTTTGGGTTCATTCACCATTTATTTTTGGTGCTGCCCCGAGGAATCGAACCCCGTCCTCTAGTTCTTCAGACTAGCGTACACACCAGTTATACGTGAGCGGCATAATTAACTATCTTCACCTGCAGCCGTGAAACCATTGTCCCAGGCATCTGCACAGTCAGGATCATTATTAAAATAGGGATTTTCTTCCCTATATCCAGAACCTAGATGAAATTCCCATCCAGCAGAATAGCCTTCATCATAAGCCCAGTCAAGTTGATTCTTCCGAAGATCATCCATCTGTCTCACTCCGTCTCATTAATCATCATGTTTATATAGTAGCATCAATCTAATTAATTGTCAAGCTAAAAATTTGGTGCCCCTGGTCGGATTCGAACCGACAACCTCTAGAATCTAAGTCTAGCACCTCTGCCAGTTGGGCTACAGGGGCATAAATCTGGTGATAGTCTCTCCTATCAGTCAAGCCTACTTAATGTCGGTGGCTTTCCCCAAAATGGTCGGAGACCTGGGGATCGAACCCAGCTATCCTTGCTTCCAAAGCAAAGCGATGACCCAGCCTCTTCGTCTCCGTTCTAATCAATGGTGGAGAATATCGGAATCGCACCGATCATCCAGGTTCCGTGCAAGGGATCCGAGGGTACCTAGCCCATTCCCCATTATTATATGGCGCGGACAATCAGATTCGAACTGATACCTCTAGGTTGGAAGCCTAGCACGCTAGCCATTAACGCCATGCCCGCATCGTATACACTATTTAGTCAATTGATTTGATATAAATATAAACTCCGTACAAAAAACCTAGAAAACTTAGAAAAATTATAGTTCCAATTACTGTTCCTAGAAATGCCATTTATTATGCTCCCGTCCAACGGACTTTATATTCACCAAATACATTGCCTCGAGAAAAATTTCGAGCCGGCGCCGCCCAACTAGCAGCCTTTAGAATGTCACCATACTTAAATTTAGCATCATTTTCGTTGTTAATAATAAATAGCTTCACACTACCACGATTTGAAATCTTGATATACTTACTACCAGTATTAATTTCAAATCCATCCTTATAATTCTGAAGCTGTTCATCTAAGATTTTATTCGAAATATCATTCCGCTTCCAAGAAGAAGCCTGAAATGCAACATAATCATTGATCATAGTCGTGATCAGATTACCAACGGCATTTGCCATTTCCGAATTCATTTTCTTCACTCCGTGTTTCATCATGTTTATATAGTAGCATCTAGGAGATTAATTGTCAAGCTAAAAATTGGACGACTGTGTCAGGAATTGCACCGACCTACACCTAGTTTGCAGCTAGGGACCTATCTGTCTCAGTCAACAGCCGATAGTTCATTAATGGCCGGGTCATCCAGATTCGAACTGGAACTAAGAGATTCAAAGTCTCGTGTGCTACCATTACACCATGACCCATTAAAATGGTCTTCCCCGACGGATTCGAACCGCCAACCTGTACGTCCCAAACGTACTGCTCTACGCAGATTGAGCTAGAGGAAGATAAATGGTGGGCTAGGGGAATTTCGAAATCCCGACACGCGGATTAAAAGCCGGCTTAAAGCCCGCTGTTCTGCCTCTGAACTACCAGCCCATTTATATTGGTGGTACTACTAGGTATCGAACCTAGGTCTTTCGGTTACCGGTACATGCCGGGCTGAGCCGAGTGCTCTACCTTTGAGCTATAGTACCATAATTGATGGGCAGTTTACTTGCTATGTCTTACCCAGGACCCTCAAATGGTAGGCTGAGAGAATTTTGAAATCTCGACCCGCGGGTTAAGAGCCCGCTGCTCTGCCTCTGAGCTACCAGCCTATAAATTAGAAATACTGAACTCGTGTGTCATCAATATCAGACAAGTATCGGAATCCCTTATAATTGCCAGTCTTAAAAAGAACTTGTTCCAATGCTCCCATCCAACCCTTTCGGATTTCTGGAGAACAAGTGCTATTAGCCAGCATCTCGTTGGTCATTGCAACCATGTCAGCAACATCAAAAGTCTTCCGAGTCATCACTCAAACTCCCTCATTGATCATGTTTATATCCTAGCACCTAGGATGTTTTTTGTCAAGCTGAAAAATATCACTTCGGAAAAATTAGACAAAGAAATCTACCGTTTGTAGTCTGCTCAGTAGTAAGTTTCTTTAGCTGTTCGGCTACCACTCGGCACTCGTTCATATTATCATATCGCTTCAATTCAACCATGGTTGTCTGAAATGCGAAAAATGCTAATACATACACAACTTCTAGCATAATATTTCCTTTCAAAGAATTTGGTGCCCAAAGTCGGACTCGAACCGACAACTTCTGGATTTTAAGTCCAGCGACTCTACCAATTGGCCTACTTGGGCAATAATTTCTAATCACGCCTTAAGAATTGCAAGCTTCATTCCACCAGGAATACCCCAATCCTTGGGATAGTAATCTTCCTCGGCCACTTCATAAACAACTCCGGAAGGACCATAAACAACATTTTCATAATCCGAGAAAACGATTTCAATATCATCACCATGCTGAGACTGCAGATTCTGCAACTTCTCAATGAGTTCATTAATCTTCATTTTCTTCACTCCGTGTCATTCATCATCATGTTTATATAATAGCATCGACCTAATTAATTGTCAAGCTAAAAAATTTGGAGGACCGAGAGAATTTCGAAATCTCGACACGCGGATTAAAAGCCCGCTGCTCTGCCTCTGAGCTACCGGTCCATAATGTGGCGGTGCACCACGGTCTTGATCCGTATCCCATATCTCAGGAACCATCTGTTTAGCAAACAGTGACGACCTCCCAGTCGCTTAATGCACCAATGGAGGAGAGCGGGAAGCAATCGAAGCCCAATCCTTTTTAGGGGATCACACCGCTTTCAAGGCGGGTCCGGCGCGCCTGTCCGGTTCACTCTCCATTAAATCTGATGGGCAGTTTAGACCATGCCCAGGGTATCTTCATATCAGCTGTTTCCAGTTAAAATGGCTCCCTTGGAAGGATTCGAACCTACAACCTCCAGATTAACAGTCTGGCGTCTCTACCAATGAGACTTCAAGGGAATAATTCTATGGCGAATAGCAGTGGTCCTGCCCCACAGCGCTAAAGCGCCGAACAACTTTCCAGGCTGCCCTCACGGCTTTGTGAGTTTACTATCCATTAATTGGTCCGATTTCGATCTATCAGGATGATGACCAGTCATTCCTCTTCCCTGGTCAGGAGTGGCATATGCCATGATCTACTCTCGGCACTCTCTATGTTGGTAGTCCACCAAGGTTCTGCCCCCTGCAATGCTGCCGTGTAAAAGCAGTGCCGTCACTAGCTGGCTCGTGGACCATCTTAATTGTCAAGATAAAAATTTGGTGGGTGACCCATGGAGTTGCACCTGGTTTACGCCGTTTTACAGACGGGACTAGATTCTGACCTATTCCGTCACCCAATAACTATTCTTCTATCATCATTCTATCAAATTGGCTCCTCGTCGGGTATAAACTGTTCTAAAGCTGACCCCCACCTCGTCGCTTTAGTGACCAACCAACAGCGCTGAAAGGAGAGCGCCACATCTTGGCCTTACCAGGTAAAATATAGAAGTTTTCTCTATCCGTGCACAGATAGATATCTGTTAGTAGTTTGCAACCTAGCTAACAAATCTATGATTTACATTACTGGGAGTCGAACCCATCTTTCCGCTGCTAGCAGACGTGCTTCCGTTACACTAAATAAAAACATAGACACTTCTAATTTTTGGCGCAGCGGACGGGAGTCGAACCCGCATTGTCCTGATTGAAAGTCAGGGTTCCTAGACCAGTTAGAAGACCGCTGCATTATTCATCCGACTTATGTGTTCATCACACCGCGGTTGTTCAAAAAACTCCAATTTCCTTAAACCACTTTTTTATTCGGCTGCAGTCTGAGAGAAAGTGACAAGAACCTCAGCCCAACGCCGGGCATCATCGAAGCTATCAAACTTGGCCAACATAAAAGTTGCAACCCACAGTTCAAACTTAGCATCATTCAGAACAATGTCAACCTCTTTTTCGGCATTCGTAGCGGTCCAAAGAGTCTCGGAAATCTTTTCAAACTTCATCATGACACTCACTCCGTCTCATTCATCATCATGTTTATATAGTAGCATCAATTTTCTTTTTTGTCAACCACTTTTTTAGTGGCACAACTCATCATCACACATTGAAATTGGCGCACCCGACGGGAATCGAACCCGCCTAATCCTCATAGACAGTGAGGTGACTTCCCAGTCGCCCTCGGGTGCATAAACTTGTAAACCGCTAGCCATTTCTGACCCAAACAGCAAGGCTGTCTGATTTGTATTCGCGCCGCGGCTTAACAGGCGCTTTCTTTGATCCAACAATGTCCAACAGCAGGAAGCCGAAGCTTCAAATTCTATATCTCTATCACCGTCTAGGCGGCGAATCTCGTGATCTAGACATTTCTTTATCCCTTCATCATCATATTCATAATATAGCATCTGAGAGATTAATTGTCAACCACTTTTTTCATTTTTTTGGCGCGGACGAAGAGAATCGAACTCTCACATTCTGGCTGGCAACCAGACACACTACCATTATGCTACACCCGCATTATATGGCACCGATTTCAGGATTTGAACCCGAACGAACGGTTTTGGAGACCGTCATGCTAGCCGTTACATCAAATCGGTATAAAAAAAACCACCGTATTTCTCGGTGGTTCAATTCAGAAACAATGTGTTGTTCCTTACATTAAGCCACCATTAAAATCACATACAGATTCACTATTAGGATTTGACCATCCTAAATTATCCTTATAACTATGTGAAATCTGTACTAACAACTCTTATTCTCCTTATTAATATACTCCTATTTAGTCATATTGTCAAGAGTTTTCTCACATTTTTTAATTTTTTTTACTTTACAATGCCCTTACTCTTGGCCCAATCGAACAAAGCCTGAAACTCTTCATTAGTCAGATTAAATCGAGCCCACTCATTGGGACCACAATCTACTTCAATTGATACATCATTATCATAATTGTAGAATTCAACAGAATGATTGTAACGTTCATTCACCCCAAACACACGGTCATCACTAAAAACTCGGTCCGTCATAACTCACTCCGTTTTATTCATCTCATCACCAGAAATACGCGTATTACCAAACACACAAGCATAACCACCCACTTGGGCATTATCATACACTTTGGCATCACCGAATACTTTGGCATTATCAAACACTTCGGCATCACCATACACTCGGGCATTACCAAACACTTGGGCATCACCAAACACTAATGCATTATTATACACTTGGGCATAACCATACACTAGGACATTACCATACACACGAGCATTTGGTCCCACATATGCGGTATCATCTACCTTAGCCGTATCGGCAACCCAGCCACCACCATTAGGATGGTGATGGGCGGGAACCGGACCATTGCCGTCACCGAAATCAAAGGTTGTCATATCACTCACTCCTTGTTTCATCATCATGTTTATAATATAGCATCGTGGAGATTAATTGTCAACCACTAAATTCGCCTTTTTCCCGTAGCAGGATCATTCGTGTCAGATACACTCATAACTTGTAAACCACCCTTATTATACAACTGCCCTACCACATACTTATTTGAAGTGCCTTGCCAATCTTTCTCATTAGAATAACTAATAGCTTCTATTGAGTTTGATAATGGCAAGGCATTGTCGATCTTATAACTAGGAATTGAATTAATTTGGACTTTTCTCTTTTTACGGTTAGAAGCTAACTGTTCGGGATGAACTCCTTGTTTTCGAAGCCACTTGTCATGCTCCAATCGTTTCTGTTCAGATATCTTCTTTTTCATTTAATTCTTTCAATCCTTCATCTGGAAAATTAACTTTCAGAAGCCATAAAACTTCATCGATAGAAGAAATATTTCTAAACTTATATCTAGTTTCTGCCGACAATCTATCATATAATTCCCAGTCTAAAGCAGAACCACCATTAGTATTATTATACAAGGTTTTCATTTCCCCTCATTCATCATACTTATATCCTAACACATAGGATATTTTTTGTCAATAGATTTTTTTTAGCCCTAGTGACAAGGAAATTTAGAATGTCCATTGTTTCGTCATAATAAGGATGATCACTATTCCAATGATCATAAGCCTCATCAATTGTGAAATATCGGCAGCCGGCAAGAATTCTTAGTTGACCATCAGAGCAAGGAACAATGATGAAATCATAGCCGTCACTACGAGATACTTTAGGAGGAGTAATTTTGACAATGGCATAACCAAACACTTGAGCATCACCAAACACTCGGGCTTTATCATACACTTGGGCATCACCATACACTCGGGCTTTATCATACACTTGGGCATAACCAAACACTTGGGCATCACCAAACACTCGGGCTTTATCATACACTTGGGCATAACCAAACACTCGGGCTTTATAATACACTCGGGCTTTACCATACACTTGGACATCACCATACAATTGGGCTTTATCATACACTTGGGCTTTATCATACACTTGGGCATCACCAAACACTCGGGCTTTACCATACACACGAGCATCTGGGCCTACATAAGCGGTGTCGGTTACGATAGCAGTATCGGCAACCCAACCACCTCCAATGGGATGCTTGTGGGCAGGAACATGTCCATTACCGTCACCAAAATCAAAAGTTGTCATTTAATTTCTCCTTTAATAAACTTAGAAATGAATTCACGATCTTCAATTGAAAAATCATTAATCTTTCTCTTATTAAAAGGAGTACGGAAATGTACCATATCTTCTCCGATACGACATAATGTATTAAATGTAGCATCATCAGTAACTTTACCTGAATTAGCTAATTCTAGCATTGCTCTACCAGTTTTTATCATTGTACTAGTTAGGATACTCATATCAATCACTCCTTCATTACATATACATATATGATAACCAATGTCATAATTAATGTCAATAGCCTTTTATCAACAAAAATCATCAATAAGCATCAATCACAATATGTCTTAATAACGACTACATACGTAGTCTAGCAAAAATTTTTTTGGCTGTCAACCAAAAAATGCATCGGTTAGAAACTTTTTGTTGGTACCGGTGATGAAAATGGACCTTTAGCTATCATGCAAGAAAATTTAACATTGACACCTGCACTAGGTGAATTGATAAAACGAATGAAAGTAAACATCCATTCTCCAGTTTTCATCTTCATGTATAGTTCATATTTTGTTTCATTATCATCTAAAAATACTTTAGTGATTTCATAATTTTTTTCGATCAATAATTGATGCATTGATTCATATATTAAACAATATGTTGCGAAAGCGGGTGAATTAGAATTAAATAAAAGAAAACAGCTTAGGATGGCTATGAATAAGATTTTTTTCATCGTAATAATCCTTTATAGTTTTGATTAGGTCTTTAATATAATCATTTCGTCGACCTTCAAATACTTGTGCCGTTTCCCCTTCTACTGTAATGATGATAACAAAACGGTCTATTATTTGTTCAGTCAACTCTTCTATCATTAAACAATAAGCAGTAGCTTGTAGAAAATATGAATGAATCCATTCTTTCCTTTTATATTTATTTGCAGTCTTGAAATCAATCACACATAATTTACCATTCCAAATTCCTATACAATCACAACGACCAGCCACTCCTAAATACTTAGAATATAAAGGCAATTCCAATCCATATACAGTTGTTAAATTTTTATTGAGAACCATTCTTATATTATTGAATGATTGGAGGTGGAGAGGAGTTGGTGGGTGGACTGGATTTCCTTTGATATATTCTTCGCACAATAAATGGATTGAGGTACCGAAGTTTTTTGCGGCGGTAGCTATTCTATTGGCTTTTTCTTCACCCACTTCTTTTTTCCACTGTTCTATTCCATCTTTACTGAGTGATGAAAGAACAGTTGTAATGGAAGGCAAATCACCCACGGGAGTGTGGTAAATTCTCCCGTGGGTGTCTGTAGTAGCTGTTATATCAGGTAATGATATAGGTTTATATTTAATCAAATCCCATTCTCGCTCTATTGATGATATATTCGCGAATCAATTCTGATCGCACAATATCGTCTTCATTGAATTCTACTGTTCTAAATCGTTTCATGGAATGTAGAATTGACATAAAGTCTTTGATACCAGATTGATCGTTCTTTTTGTATACAAGATCGTTTTGTCTAAAGTCTCCTGAAAAGATTATTCGAGAGTTTTCACCCACACGGGTCATAACTGTGTGTAATTCTTGATCTGTCATATTCTGGCATTCGTCTACCAAAATGATCATATTGTCTAGATTAGTTCCTCTAATGAATGAGGTTGTTATGAAATTAACTAATCGTTTAGATTTTAGAATTTCATATGCATCACCTCTACCAAAAAGTTCATTACAAATTCCTATATAAGGTGCTTCATATACCTTTGCTTTTTCTTTCTCATTGCCAGGTAAGAAACCCATATCACGAGAGGGCACGACTGATCGTACAATTGTGACTGTTTTGTTACTTTCTGGTTGTAATAAAATTTCGTCTAATGCAAGATAAAGTGATATAAAGGTTTTACCTGTTCCTGCTAATCCATGTAGTAGAAGATTGAATCCATCATCATAAAAAGAGAATGCTGTTTGTTGGTTTAGGGTTTTAGGATTAATTTCTTTAATATGCAAGTGATTTTTATTCTCTCTTTTTTCTGTTCGTCGTTGTCTCTTATTTTTCTTGATAGGAAATACATTTTCGTAATCTTCTAAATTGTGAATTAGCGTCATTAGATTTTCCTTTATGTTAGTTTAGACACTATCACCTTTAGCCGCTCTTTTCTTTCTCCATTTTTCTACTGCTTGACGAGTTTTAACTTCCTTAGAACTCATATTTGAACCCATAGAAGCGGCTAATTCTGAAGTTGGATGAGCCTCCGCAATCTTATGCATTGTCTCCTTCCAACCTCCATCATTACGAATTCCTCCAACACCACGAACAATGTTCATGGATGTTAAATATTGTTCAATATGTTGATTGGTTTCTAAAAATTCTTCTTTGTCAGATATAGACATTATATCCGTCCATACCTCATCAGTTTCTTTATTATGAAAAGTATATAATGGCATATAAACTCCAATTAATTACTATGATATTTATGAAATTTTACCTTTGAAAATAGAATATAGAATATATGGCCAAATGAAAATACTAATTAACAATGAAAATAAAACCATTGGAAAACTAACTTTTAATCCAGTGATTTGTTCTAATTTGACTATATCTTCAGAATTATTAAGGATCTTTAAGAAACAACCTGTAAATCCAATTACACTCAAAAGAGTTAAAACTACATAAATGAAAACAAACCATTGTAAAATAATCATATCATCAACCTATCTTTAAAAAATATAATATTGCCACTAGTATCAATTAATTCTTTATTACGTCTGATGTCAGCTCTAATTCGTTAAGCCATTTATTGAACTCCTCATATGATAACCCATAAACGGTGTTTTTGCAAGTGAATTCCCATATAGTAGCCGAACCATCTATAACAGGAAATACAAAAACAAAACGAATTCCCAGGCATTGATCAATGAACCAATTTAGATATCTCATTCGTGCAACATTGTCATGATATGTTGCTTTGGTGTCATCATCATAATTTTTAGTGCCAGCATAAACATTTGATGTTCCTATATTCTCACTGGCTACGATGAAATCAAATCCAATCATGACAAGTTGTTTAGCACCATGAGCCAATGCTAACTGCATGGCATTCATACCCGCATTTGATCTAGGTGTTGGACCTGTGAAATCGGCGGGCACTAGATTTAGATCATGGTATAGCTGAATAGGTTCAAATTGTTCATTGATAGGAGGAATATAAAGCCTATCTTTCGGAAAATCAGAACGATTGATTTCCTCTATCATTCCTCTATCAATTGCGATCAGCCAATCGGGTATAAACTCACGATATAGTGCATTACAACCGTATATACGACCATTCGGCAGATGGTTTAGATTTACCATCTGCCGTGATGCTCCATTACCTATAATATAGGCAGTTTCTAATTTGGGATCAATCATCATCAAATGATGCATTCAAAAATGAGTTGTGGCGTACTTGATCGTCGGCCTTCATTTCGTGTCGAATCTTTCGCTCACGACGTTCAGCCTTCTTAGCCTTCCGATCATTCTTACTTGACCGAAAGTCAATGTCATCCTCATCGTCCCAACTATCACGACGGGCGCGAAAGGTCTTACTCATTGTCTTCTTCCTTCTTCCTTGTTTGATTTTATAGAATTGCTAGTAGCATTGTCACTCGGATAGCATCACCTAGAAACCAAGCTACAATTGATGTGTACACATTTTATACAAACTTCATCATATCACTCCGTCTCATTCATCATCATGTTTATGATATAGCATCTGAGAGATTAATTGTCAATAGAAAAAATTACCATCCTACAGTTTCTTCTGGGAAGGCTTCCATGACAAGGGCTTTGGTTAGGTTCTTATAAGGTGATGTTTTATCTTTCATTGCAATTAAAAGTTTAGCATCATCTGCATCAACCATTTCTAAAAATTCAATAAAAAGCATTTCTCTTTTAGCCTTTGTCATCTGAGGGTATTCGCCTCTCATAAAAATTTTGATACGACGAAACTCAGAATAGAGCATATGCTGCAAATCTGATTCTTTAGGTTGTGGCTTATATGGAGGTTCACCTTCTGGTAGCTGAAATAAGATGTTTGGTTTAAACATATATTTTAGCATTGAGAAAACATGTGGATTCTCCGCTTTTGCTTTTTGTAATGCTGCAATTCGATCTTTTTTGGCTTTTTTAGATACAGCTGCAGATAAAAGTTCTGCAATTCCTACTTTCATTTAAAACTCCTGTAGATTGGACATATGATTCATTAGATTATTCATAATGAAATAGTTCATCAACCGTGAACGATCAAGTTTTTTATATGATGAAAATTGATCCCATGCTTCATTCACGATTGATTCTGGAACCATGGATAGATCAATTACACTTCGATTTCGTTCAAAATTACGACGAAGTTCACCATCAAATGGCAAAATACCTTTGACTAGATCATTAATCATAGCATTTTTACGAGCAGTTCGTAATGTTTTCTGTCGTTTGTTATCAACAAAAACACTATCTTCAGATAGAATATTAGGAACACCGTCTCCCTTATCTCCTGATAGAATATGATCATATAAGGTGATTAATGGATCTGATGTTTTCAACATCTTTTTCGTGCGAGGAGAGTATTGGTGTACATTGGGATATCGTTGCAGTTGTACGAAATCACCATCAGCAGAATAGATTAGTACCTTCTCATTTGATGGTTTACGTTGACATAATGCAGAAATAATATCATCTGCTTCTGCAGTTGGCACTTGAAGAACGTAATATGGAAATGTTTCTTTAAGTTCTAGTTTTACCGTATTGATATATTCGAAAATCTGATTCCAATCCATCATGGATGAATCACGATCTTTTTTACGATTAGCTTTATAATATGGATATAGCTTTTTACGCCAATTGTTGGTATCGTCACATGCAAATACTAGATCGCCATATTCACGACCAAATTTATTTTTAATGAGACGAATAGAACTTAATGCAGAATGTCTCACCAAATCTAGTGAGAAATTTTTATCATAAAGAACTGTAATGGTTGAAATAATCATACCAGAATAATCAATCAGAATCACTTTATATCTCCTTATTAGGAATCGTCGTCTTCAAACATCTCGTCTGAAAGATTGGATAATTCTTTAGCTTTATCAACATTAGATATTACCACATCTGTTAATGGATGTGACAGACCAACGGAATCATATAGAATTCCTCGCATCATTTCACTAGCTGTGATATAGCGGAAAAAGAATTCCTTGTCCTCCATATCAAACCCATTCATATTTAGAACACTAGCAAATTGTGAGAAAAATCTATTAACAATTTCATCAACCAGAATTGTACGATTTGTCATAATAGCTTCGTACAATTCTGGTTCAGATTGAGGCAAATTGACTCTATTATTCTCCTTAGGAAATTTTATTACATTAGAGTCTGTCATCATGATGTCTTTAATAGGATCATATGAGAATTAATTCGACCTGTCACACTATACTCCTTTGCTCGGATTGTGTCAAGAAACTTTCGTAGTTGAACCTTGCCAGCCTTCATGAAGCTAGCTAGTTGCTCACCAGGCTTCCGAAGCCGCTTCATCTTCGAAGTAGCCTCATCAAAGTTTTGAACCGTGGTACCTTTGATGGTGAACCCACCGTCTAGAGCGTTCAATACGATTAGTTGATTATATTTAGTATTATACATCCATAGCTGAGTTGCACCAACAATCTTGCTAGGATCAATGGACACTAGCTTAAGTTCGTTAAACTCCTTCATATAGCTAACCTTCTTGGTTAGATCGTTAGCCGTCTTGACCTTTGCCTTCCGTGGCTTCCGAACTGCCTTGGCGTTCGTCATATGCCGCTTGATATCACTGAGCATAGCATCATACACAGCCACTCGCTTCTTCAGCTGAAGGCGAGTCAGGAAGCTATATGCCTCCACAAGCTGCTCATCCTTGCCCTTGTAAGCTTCTGCCAACTCGTCACGAATAGGCTCATAGTACGCTAGCAGCTTCGATGCCTGAGCCGCTTTAATCCCCTGAGTTTTCAGATACTCGTAGATACCCATGTTGAATTCGAACTTGTACTTATAATGTTCATGCCAGTCAAGTTCATCAAGCTGCTTGTCGATCTCAGCAATTACTGCGCTGATTTTCTCACGAATGCGGTCCTGTACGGTCATCTTCACTTTTGGGGAAGACGTTGCTACTTTCGGCTTAGCCTTAGCTGCAGCAGCTGCCAACAGCTGAGCCTTCGTCTCCTTGAAGAAGGAGAGACTATCAGCTGAGAGACTGACACCATTTGTCAGCATCCGACATTGCCACATAAAAGTAGTGGGAATGTCATTCTCAGAAAGCTTGCTAATGGCAACCATTTCCTTCTTATCAAAGGCGGTCTTGCCATACGTATGGACGAACTTCATGCCATCCTTAGTGGTATATTCGTAGTTATACCACTGATAGGCACGAAGCAGCTTTGATTGTGTGGATACATCGGTCGGTTCGGGTCCAAGATCATAGACCTTCACGATCCGCTTTTTAGTACGAGCCATTGATCTCTCCATTCATCATATTCATATAGTACCATATGGGAGATTAATTGTCAATCCCAAACTTATCAGGACGACCTTCAGCGCGAAGCCGAGCAGCAATCTTATGAGAGGTCCGCTTGGCCTTCTTGGTCTTAGCTCGAGAATGAGCCTTCGTGTGCTTGTACTGACCAATTCGACCACGCAGCTCACCACCAGCGCAGCAGCCGCAGAAGGGGCGCATTCCAAGAACGTGCCCAGGATTCATCTTATCGAGAGAGCCACCAAACACAATCCGTACTCCTTATTTCATTATGACTATATTTATAATATAGCACCTAGGAGATTAATTGTCAACCATCAAATTCGTAGATATGAAATTGAAAATTACGTGCACGATCACTATCAATAGTTGTATGAATTTTATCTTCAATTTTATGTAAAATTTCTAGAACTTTGTCTTTTTTGGCACCGCCTAGGCCACAGCCTATCCATGGAATTCCTAGTATGGGTAAGTGATCGATTTTATGAGACACAATTGCAGTAGCGGCTTTTAAAAGACTACTCTCAATTGCTTCATATGAAGCATATTGTTTACCATCACGACCATAAAATTCTTGTGTGAATAGATTGAATACAATTCTAGTACCCTCAAATGTTGCAATATAGTCACCTAATGGTATAACAAAGGGCTGATTTAGAAATCCAATATAAGCATTAAATGTATTTGGATACTTTTCACGGATATGTTTAGCAATACCAGAATTCATTTTTCCTTGGCAATTACAACCATGAGCGATGTAATAACAATCACTCTCTAATAAATTACCCTTCAGAATTTGTACCATTTTCATCAATCCTTCCTAATAGATAAAATATAATTCCAATAGTAGCATTTGATATTGCTAATTGAACAGTAATAATATTAAAAAAGAATGATCCTATAATTACAATTACAAATCCTAACAATATAGCCCAAAATTTATTATCAAACATTAGAATTATTCTTATATCTTTTATAGAAATCAGCTTGTTTTTTCGCATCTGCTAATGCTCGATGCATAGTGAAACTTTGTGTCCACTCTTTAATAAAACAAATATATGTTTGGTGTGAACATTCTTTTTCAACTAATTCATAATATCCTTGGAATTTGAATTTGCGATCTAGATTAGCAGCTACAAATAAGCGGTTACACCAAAATTCATCATATTGTCCGCCATCGACATGAATATCTTTTCCTTCTAAAGCTTCATTCATAATTTTAGCAACTTGATTGCCAGGTATTCCATAATCAAACAAATCACGTCTTTTAATTTTATGAATTGATTGACTA
>Ga0099848_1000424_pt1 | contig 19786 bp, 10 predicted proteins | sample CB_VirMetaG_3_FD_78179 | JGI IMG/M metagenome (GOLD analysis project Ga0099848, IMG submission 78179) | Freshwater to marine saline gradient viral communities from Chesapeake Bay - CB_1508_1S Viral MetaG | ecosystem: Environmental > Aquatic > Marine > Coastal | place: USA: Chesapeake Bay...
ATTTCTGTGTCTTCTAAGTATAATACCCCCCCAACTTTAAGATTATCCGGTAAGGATTGAATTTGTGTTTTTCTTAAATCCAAATATCCCTTAACATGAAGATTATCCGGTAAGGATTGAAGATTTTTGCATCCAAATAAATCCAATTTTCCCTCAACTTTAAGATTATCCCCTAAGGATTGAATTGGTGTTCTTTGTAAATACAAACCTCCCACAACATGAAGATTATCCGGTAAGGATTGAATTTGCGTTCTTACTAAATCCAAACCCCCATTAACAATAATCTCATCATGTTTGTTATTAAGATGTTTAACAAATCTTTCACCTGATGATGATGTTATAATAGATTCAAATGCTCCCGGAGAAAATGTAAAACTTCTCTTTTCTTCCTCCTCTTGCTCAAGAAGAACTTGTTTAATTATCCTATATAAATCCGATTCTGTTAATTTAATCTTTTTCATAACCATAAATATTATACCATTTCTAAAAATTGTTATTCTACTATATTTATTTGTAATGAATCACTATATTAAATGGCGGAAGGAAAAACATACGGTATAATATTTCCCTTTAGAGAATCCTCGGAGGGAAAATACTTGGAATTATCCAACTACACAAACGATGAATTGCGTTCAAATTTAACTCATTTATTGCTAACAAAAAAAGGAACCAGATATTATCTTCCCGACTTTGGTACCAGACTTTATGAATATATCTTTGAACCATTGGATGGTCCCACTTTTGGTAGTATTGAATCCGATATTAGAGAAGCGGTTGAAAAATTTATACCTCAACTACAAATAAAAAGTATTACCGTAACAGCAGCAAGTAGCGAAGAAGATTCATCTTTTGTTACAACAGCGGGTAATGTGATTAACAGAACTGTTGGAGAACCAGCAAAACAAACATATGAATATACAGCAAAAGTAAGGATTGATTATGTTGATACAAGTAGCGCATTTGGTTCCACAGATTTTATTATTCTTAATATTTAATTATTAAATGGCAGAAAGAAGAATAAATTATACCGATAGAGATTTTGTTGCAATAAGACAAGATTTAATTAATTATGTTAATACATATTATCCCGACTTAATTAGTAATTTTAATGATGCTTCGGTATTTTCTGTTTTAATGGATTTAAATGCTGCTGTCACAGATAACTTACATTTTCATATCGATAGAAGCATACAAGAAACGGTATTACAATATGCGCAACAAAAATCATCAGTTTTTAATATTGCAAGAACTTATGGATTAAAAATACCGGGTCAGAGACCTTCTGTTGCGCTCGTTGATTTTTCAATTACTGTTCCGGTTTTTGGCGATAAAGAAGATGAAAGATATTTGGGAATCTTAAGAAGGGGAAGTCAAGTTTCAGGTGCGGGACAAATTTTTGAAACCGTTCACGATATTGATTTTGCTTCACCCTTTAATAATGAAGGGTTCCCAAACAGATTAAAAATTCCAAATTTTGATGCAAACAATATTCTTATAAATTATACCATAGTTAAAAGAGATGTTGTTGTTAATGGTATTACAAAAGTATTTAAAAAAGTTATTACAAACGCTGATATTAGACCATTTTTTGAAATATTTTTACCTGAAAAGAATGTTTTGGGTGTTACATCAGTTATTCAAAAAGATGGTGTATCGTATGCTAATGTTCCTTCGGTGCAAGAATTTCTTGGTGCTTCAGGAAGGTGGTATGAAGTTGACGCTCTTGTTGAAGATAGAATTTTTATCGAAGACCCAACAAAACCATCAGATCAACCCGGAATTAAGGTTGGAAAATACATAACAACAAATCAACGTTTTATAACAGAATTTACCCCACAAGGATTTTTGAAAATGACATTTGGTGGTGGTAATGTGAGCGCGGAAGAACAACTTAGGGAGTTTACCAGATTAGGAACGCCACTTAATATACAAAAATATCAAAATAATATGGCGTTAGGTTCCGCACTAAAACCTAACACAACATTATTTGTTCAATATCGAGTTGGTGGTGGTTTATCAACGAATTTAGGTGTTAACGTCATTACACAAGTCAATACATCAAATTTTGCGGTTAACGGTCCATCACAAAGTGTTAATACCTCAGTTATAAATTCATTAAGATGCTCAAATGTTACCGCAGCTATTGGTGGAGCAAATGCGCCAACATTAGAAGAGGTTAGGAATTATGTTTCATTTAATTTTTCCGCACAAAATAGAGCGGTAACAATAAGCGATTATGAAGCATTAATTAGAAAAATGCCCGGACAATTTGGCGCACCAGCAAAAGTTGCAATTGTTGAGGAAGATAATAAAATTAAGGTTAAAATATTATCATTTGATTCTTCGGGTAAATTAACACAAATAGTTTCAAATACATTAAAAAATAATTTAGCTAATTATTTATCGAACTATAGAATGATAAATGATTATGTTTCAATTGAAACCGCTGAAGTTATTGATTTAACTGTGGATGTTTCAGTTGTTTTAGATGCAACACAAAATCAAGGTGCGGTTGTTTCTGATATTATCAATACAGTAACAACTTATTTTAATCCTTTAACAAGACAACTTGGTGAAAATGCTTATATATCCGAAATAAGAAGATTAATTCAATCATTAAATGGCGTTATTACAATAACATCATTGGATTTCTTTAATAAAGTAGGTGGACAATACTCATCAGCGGAAACATCTCAACCGTATTTGGATAATAACACCAAACAAATTCAACCGATTGATGATACGCTTTTTGCAGAACCAAAACAAATTTATCAAATTAGATATCCCCAAAAAGATATTACGGTAAGGGTTAAGAATTTTAAAGGTGTTAGCTTTTCATAATTTATTTAAAATAATATAAATTGTTGTATGTTTTCTAAAAAAACATCATCAACTATTTATCGTTAAAGAAGAAATGGGAAAATCGTATAGGATAAGGACCGAGCTTGGAATTAACAAACAAATACAGGTTAATTTAGAACAAGATTATGATTTTCTTGAAATTCTTTCTTTAAAAATTAGACCTGAAGAAATATATCCAAGATCATGCTCTGATTTTGGAGTAATTACTGGTAGAGTAATAGCAAATGGTGGTTACGGTATTCCAAACGCTAAAATTAGTGTATTTGTACCAATATCTGATGAAGATGCTTTAAATCCTGTAATATCCACTTTATATCCTTATAAAAAAGTTTCTGATGTTAACGAAGACGGATATCGTTATAATCTTTTACCATACATAAAACAGCATGGTGGTCATACACCAACAGGAACATTTCCATCTATAAACGATGTTTTGGTTGATAATACAGTTATTGAAATATATGACAAATATTATAAATTTACGGTTAAAACAAATGAAAGTGGTGATTATATGATATTTGGTGTACCGCTTGGCAATCAAACGGTTTTTATGGATTTAGATTTATCGGATATGGGACCATTTTCACTATCGCCACAAGATTTGATAAGAATGGGTCGTGCAACACAAACACAAGTTGATGGTACTCTTTTTAAAGCATCAGAAAATCTTGATTCATTACCACAAATTGTAAGTGAAGTAATTGAAATATCAGTTGAACCATTTTGGGGTCAAGAAGATTTATGTCAAACCAAAATTCATCGTTTGGATTTTGATTTAAGAAACTTGGGTATTGAGATTGAACCAACATCTGTTTTTATCGGTTCCATGATTTCAGATGCTGATAAATATAAGATAAAAAGACGATGTAAACCAGCATCTGAAGGTGGTGATTTATGTAATTTGGTCGCTGGTCCGGGAGAAATATTGGCAATAAGACAAACAATTTTTTTAGATGAGGGCAATCGACCTGTTTTAGAGGAGTTCAGATTAGAAAACGGCGGTAGAGTAATTGATGAAGATGGCACTTGGGTTGTTGATTTACCGATGAATTTGGACTTTGTAACAACAAATGAATTTGGTGAAACGATATTAAGTGCTAATCCATCTATTGGTATTCCAACCTCAGCAAAATATCGATTTAAAGTTAAATGGCAACAATCTTCTGATTTATCTGAGGGAACAAAAAGAGGTTATTACTTGGTTCCAAATATACGAGAATATGGTTGGACATCATCAGATGATGACCCGGTACCAACAGCACAAGGTCCGAATCCACCATCACCAATTCCTCCTGATGTTTTAGCATCATATGCCTTTAGTTTAGATTGGAATGATTATGGTACAACACAAATGATAGATGATGCCATTAATTGTGTTGATAAATTTTATGTATTCAAATACAAAAAATTATATACCGTATCACAATTAATTGACCAATACCATAATGGTGCTGGTAAACAAAGATTTATTGGAATAAAAGAAATTACGGACACTAGATGTGAAAGCGAAAATAATAAGTTTCCAACAACAGATGGGGTAAGGAACACTAATTTATTTTATACAATATCATCAATATTTTTATTAATTATTTATTTTTTAATTTTTGGATTATTGATACCGATTCATTTAATAGCATTTATTTCACGATTGTTTTGCCGACTTTATAATTTTGTTGTTAGGATTTGTAGAGCAATTAATTCAATACCGGGGGTAAGTATTTCTTGTCCCCAACCAATTGAATGTAAAGATATACTAACTCTTAGATTGCCAATGTTAACATATCCTGATTGTGAATTGTGTGAATGTGGTGAACCTGAAGTTAGCGATAGCACCACAGCAGCAAATATTGAAACGCCTCAAAATTTTGAAAATATTGGTTTAACACCTCTATCATTAGCATCAATTGATGCCACATCAGTTCAAACATTTACACCGTGCATTAATGATGATTCTGTACTGTCACAAGGCGTTGCATTAGTTTTACAAGCCGGACATTTTATTGGGCAACCAAGCGGAACTTTTCTTAATGATGCGATAGATTCTTCAGGTTTTCCTTGGCGACACACTTCAATGCACATTCAATCAAATTTTGGTTACATAGAAAATGATAGACTTTTTGCTTGCGAACTCCCATTTGCTGAAAAAATAAATTTATTCAATACTAAGGCAAAATATTTTGATGGTGATTTTGGTGGTCCATTTGAGAATGGTGGAATTGGTGGTGCAAACCAAATTAAAGTATATGTTGAGCCAACTTTAAATGATAGTGGAACTACGCATCATTTCGATAATACATATATTTTAATTGTTGATCCGGAAACATTAGAACAATATACTCAAGGAAGAATCATCTCATTCCAAGATCCTATACTTTCAACCGATTTTAATATAACTGGAAATTCGGGCAATTCAATTATTGGTAGCGGTAACACAGGATTAAATACAATAACGGTAACTTACGCAAATCCACAAGATACCCCTCTTATAACAAACCCAACACCCTTATCAAGAACATATACTGTTAATTTTACTGAAGGAAGCCCCAAATATAAATACCCAACAGATATTGAATATTTTCAAGTTATAACGGGTATGACATATTCTGACTTTATGTTAAAAACAAACCCCAATGGTGTTAATGATTTTGCTTCAAGATATCTGAATTATGTAATAAACGTTAAAAGAATAGAAAAATTTGCCACCAGCTTCACAGTACCTCTTTTTCCGGGTAATCCTTGGGATTTTAGTAACGATTTAACACCTGAAGATTTTTTTTGTGACCCAATTCAAACAGAAGGTAATCAACTCGTGATTTGTAAAAATACAATCGAGGATTTATGTTCTGTAAGCGCAATTACCGCATTTCAAAATCATCAAAATTTTGGTATTATTATTTTAAATAGAGGCGTTGATGTTAATACCGAAAGAGTTAATATTAGTTATGATTTAAGTAGAATATTTGGTTACACGGCGTATACGGATAATAATATAGTAAACGGCAACTATAAACTTAATGTCCCAATACAGCCATATTATAGATTAGCGGACCATAGTAATTTATTGAATAATTCAAATGATGGGGACTATATTAATAGATATATATTTTACCCATCATATAATACAGATTTTAATGCATCGTTTAGTTCTTATACAACAAATTTACACACATACTATTCTTCATTAGATTTCTCATCGGTAACAACACAATACAATCCATATCCGGTTTATCCTTGGTCTCAATTATCAGCAAACTATATTACAGTAGGCTCTCAACTTGATTTAAGAAGCGGAGGACCGCAACAAAGTAGTTTTACTGGTTGTGGTGGATATTTTGAAACAACGTATTTTGGTAATACGTTTGGAGAATATATTGAAGGCGGTTCCTATGCGTACCAAAGACCTGAAGGTTATTTTGTTTATGACCCAAGTTGTCAATCATCAATTTTTGCTCCAACAACGGATGATTGTACGTATAATTCGGAAACATTCATTTATTTTGCTCCAAAATATGATTCAAACATTAGTCTTACGGTTTCAGCATCAACAAGATTAGTCTTTAGATCTGATAGGTTACCAACATCAACAAGTCTAGATCGCCGTACTCTTGATGGTTTTGGTACCACAGTGATAGATCAACCAAACTCAGCACCGGGACAACAAAATAATAGTTTTTTAATTTATACATATAATGATGATTCTTCCGGCGAATCAGAAAATCAACCTTGGTTAGAAGGGGCAACAAGCACACAAACCTCAAGCGATGTTGATAGCACAAACGTTTCTGTTGATACTCAGGGTGACTATGTTGGTAACGGAACAGATATTGATAGCGTAATTAATTCATTAAGTTGTGAATCATTAGTTGATTTAAATTGTTATGGTTCCGGCATACCAGCTACTGTTGAAGATGTGAACGATGACTGTAATAGGACTGGTCCAAATATTGCAGTAGAAAATGGCTGTTATATTTTAGTAAAAAGAGCAATAGTTGATTTAGTACCAACCATAACTGGGTCAAATGCTGGAATTTTCAGTAATATTGGAAATCAAAATAATGATTTTGCGCAACTAGGTGAATGGGTTGGTAGATTAAGATTAAATTTAGGAGCTTGTTTAGGTGTTATTTCACACACATTCGTTAATTCATGGGTTAACGGTGTATTATATCATTTTGCAATTAAAAATAACAGATTTTTTGATAATAATAATCAACCATATTCTTTATATTGTTCAGACGTTGTTATTTTAGACCCAAACACAAATAATTATTATTATCGCTCATCGCCCTATAATGGAGGATTTATAGGTAAAAATACACCCGCAAACTCTGTTCAGAATAAAAATCTTTTATTTCCCACAACAATTATGGATTTAGGCCCATTAAACTCATACACAAATGAACTTATTTATGGTCCCGAATATGAAGGTTATATTGCAAATAAATTAAAACCAACATCATACCAAGATGTTACTGAAATATTACAATTGTTTTTCTTGAGTAGATTAACTAATGCTAATTCATTGGCGTTAGGATTAGGTGTTGGTCAATATTCAGGTGTTGGGGCGTTATTTAAAAATGATAGAGGTGATGGTAGAAAAAGAATTGATGGTGATTATGCACAATCAATTCAAATTAATAGTCAGTTTGGTATTTTTGAATTTTCTCCAGACCAGTACAATAATTCGGATATTTACTTTGGTGGAAATGCTGATGGTGGGTTATTAGGTATTTTCTTTGATGGTGATAACCAAAATAGAGATTTAATTTCACCGAGAAGAATCATTTTTAATGAAGCTGGTACATCCGTTATAGGACAACAAATACCCATTTTTACTCAAGAAGTTCCTTACTATAGATGGCGAATAGATACATCATCATTAATTTTTGGTACTCAAAATAATGATTGGTATACTTCTTCTATAAATTCGGAACCGTATCAACTTCAAGATAGAACTTCTTCAGACTTTTTTAAGGGCGATCAGGATGGTTCAGCAGCTAGTTACAGAGGTTTTATAACAAATGTTAATCCATCTCCACCACCATTAGGAACTAATATTTCAGCTTTTGGTAGTAGCGAACCAAACCCAACAATAATTGGTGGTCCTTGGTATTTTTATTTTGGTTTAAAGAATGCCGCAACAGCGATTGATAAATTCTACTTAAAATATGTTGAATAATGGAAAGTAGAAACAATACAACAGTGGTATTAGGTTCATTGCGATATAAATCAGCAATTGATACCGATATATCATTAATTCCGCCATTTGAACAAAAACAAAAAGAATTATTAGAGGCAAACAGAAATTCAGCAATTAGTTTAAATCAAATTTTTGATAATGAAAGACAACAATCAACAAATTTTAGATTTACATTTAATATTAAGTTTTTATACGAGAATGATTTAATTGGTATAATCCAACTTGAAGATAATGGTGGTTATGGACCATTTTTAAATAATTTATATTATGTTAATAACACATATCAATCGGTTTGGTATAGTGGTTATCCACAGAGCGTTGAATTTGATTTAATTAGAAACGATGTTAATAATGAACATATTAATTTTGTTACCAAAAGTGCATCAACATATAATTGGAATTATTTTTTAAGTTATGGTTATAAAAATGACCAAACAACTACTTTACAATATGTTGATTCCACAAACACAATAACTTGGACCGCTGGTGATGGTATTCCTGTTTTTATTTCAAGAAGTGAAATTAATGGAACTAACGTTATCCAGTTTAGAACATTTGTTAACCATAATTTAACCGCTGGCGAGTTTGTTATGTTAAATGGCTTACAGAATCAAAACGAGTTTGTTTTTAATGGAACAAATGTGTATGAAGTTTATTCATTAGGAAATGGTGACTTTGCATCAGACGAAAAAATATTTAATGTTATTGATGTCGGATATTCATTATCGTTGTTTAATACGCAAACCGCTTTATTTAAGCGTGTATTGGACCCAAATAATTTAACGGAAACCACTTCAAAATATTATGTGAGAAAAAACAAAATATTAACCAATTTAGATGATTTAACGTTAACATATAATGGCTATCAAAATAATTCATTTAAAGATATTAAAAAATATGAGTTTAGTGCGTTAACGCCGGATAATAGAAACAGAATTAGTATTAGAAACACAAACAGAACTTACAATATAATAAATGCGAATGATTTAAATATTTCGGGATTAACCGATAATAATGGTAAACCCGTGAGTGAAATCTTTTTAACTTTCATTCATAAAGGGTATATGGGATGGTTCAACTATCCAAATATTGCTTTACCGCCACAAACACAGATAACCCCTTCAGCATTAAAAAAAGGTTGGTATTTTAATATAACAAATACTATCATTAATAGCTGGTGGGAAAATACAAATACGTTGTCGGATACAAATATTCCAACTGAGTGGTATTCAGACAGTACAAATACCCATTATTTTTTCCATAATAGAACATTAAATACTGGCGATATTATTGATGGTGATTTTTGTGAATACAATGATTTTGAACAAAAAGAATATATTATTTCAGAACATTATCATAAAATAAAATACAATCCAAATTTATTTGATGTCTCTTTAAATAATCCAATAGATCAAAACAATTTACCCGGTTATTATTATCAAACACATTTTCCATGTAAAATAAGAGCTTTTTCACCTTATATTGAAACAGGGACAAATAATTCTAGTACTTTTTTTGGGTCCACCGTTAATTATTCTGGATATACCGTTGTTGATATACCGCCATATAGTTTTTACTCAAATTTTATGCAAGAATGGAGATGGAGAGATGTATATACTTATGGATATATTGATTCTGATGGTATTGGTGTAGATTTCCCATTTTTAAATAAAACACATTATCCATATAATTCAATATTTTTCAGATTAATACCTGATCAAGCTAATTATTTAGGATATTCTGATGTGATTACAACCCCGATAATTGATGAATGTGAATAAATTTAAAATAGCATTTGATGGTCTAAATCAGGAAATTAACCTTAAGTTTAATTCTGATTGGGAATATAATGGGTTAGGTGATGGTTATTCTGTTTATGAAGCGGGTGCTATTGAGCGTTCAATAAATCCACCAGTTGATTTTGAAGTTAGTAGATTTTCAAATGATTCTTATTTGGAAGATGACGAACAAAAAACAAAAATTAATTATGAATTTAATTTTTATAATCAAACAGATAGTTTGTATTATAGTAGTTATGTTGATTCAAATTTATTTACACCACAAGAATGTTATTATAATTCAAATTCATTTAGTAAATCATTTTTTAAATTGGATTTTTATGATTTTAGTGGGTCAACAGAACAAAAAAACTACATTACAATAATTTTACCAACTCAACAAGGATTAACACAATCTGTGCTTATTGGTGGTTCTGTTAATATAAAAAAACCAGCCTTTTCATTGGATTTTATTGGTGATAAGGAAGGGTTTTTTATTTATTGGTTAAAAAATAGAGATTATCTTAATATTGATACATTTTATATGTCAGCAAAGTTTTTTGATGCTAAAAATGGAAGATTTGTTAGACTCATAAATAAACAATTAACAAATATTACAAATTTTAATCCTGATGAGTATTTTTATTATAAGGTGAGGCTAGATTATCCAACACAAACATATAAAGTATATGATTATTGGACTCAAAATAGAGTTGGGGATTCCTTAACCCCCATAAAATGGTTTGAATATATTAATCCATAATGGAAGAAAATATGGTATACATAAAAATTTCTCCTGAGGTTTTATTAACAAATGATAGAACTGTTACTTATAGTGGAGGTACCGCTCAAGTTTTTTCTTCCATGACTCAAATGTTGAGTGGCGGAACAAATGGAAGTTCTTTATATACTGATATGACATTACCTATTTATCTTAATCAAAATTTTGAAGATATTGGTTATTATAGCACATGGGATGGTGACATAATACAAAAAGAAATTTTAAATAATTTTGTTTATTCCGCTGATTCAACAGACACAACATTTAGTACAATTTGTGTATATAACACATCGGATATTCAGTTTAATACTTTTTTAGTAAATCAAAATACAACATATACAATTAATTGGGGTGACGGAACACCAACACAACCAATTAATATTTTTTCACCGTTAAATAGTTGTCATTTTTATGCATCAAGCGGAAATTATCAAATAACATTAACTTCTTTAAATATTTTTGGTGTAGTTGAAACAACTAGAAATATAGTAATACCATTAAATCAATCCCCAATTAGTTCAAACCCATCCGGAACGATATTATTTGATGTTACAACAGGTTCTTGGACAGCAACACCAGCATCCTATGATTTTATTTATGATTATGATGCGAATAATTTTGTTGCAGAACAAACCTCAATTCCAAATTATATTTCATCACCATTTGCAATAACTGGTTATACTTATTCTAGAATTAATGACTTGGCTCGTTATGGTTCAAATCCATTCGCGCCCGGACCTGTTTTTTTAGGTGGTGAACAAATTGGTAGTATTGATTGTAATCCGTGTTTTGATGGGAGTACTGGATATACAGTTGGAACAGGCGTAACCCAATCAGTACAATTTTTTGATTTACCCGATGGGTCCACAATTTATAGTGGAGTAAGTAGTGGATTAATCGCGGAATGGCTACTTGAGGAGCCAATTGTAAAAGAAGAACATCTTCTTAAGATTTCTATGCAACCAGAAGTGCAATCCAATATATTTATTGAACGAGGGAAGAACTCTGCGTATGAAAGAATACAAAGAATTGGTGAAGTTGATAATCTTGGTGATTTAGAAAAGTATGGTTATGGATTTTTTAATGTGATTAAAATAAACTAAATAATGATTTAAAATGGCTTTAGGAGCATATGGAACAATAAGACCTGCGGATGTTAGTCCGGAAGATGTGGAAATAATTTTAAATTATACGCCATCAAGAGATGTTACAAATGATTTTGTTTTAACAAAATTAGATGCTCCGTCAATTTTAAGACCATATTTTAGTAATCCAACAATAGGTGGAACTAATTTAGAAATTTTAGGCGGATTGTATAATCTTAGATTACCTGCGGATCAGTTTAATAGACTGGGAATTTATACTTTATATATTAGACCAAAACAGATTAGAACAACAATTACTGATTGCGGAGTACTTTCTTCATTACCAAATGTTAAAGGTATTGTTATTGACTTAAATAATGTACCCGCACAAGATTTAAATAAATTTATTTCGCAAGGACTTGTTGGCTATAGAGTTGAATATTTAAATTCTGATGGCACAAAAATACCAAACTTTTTTAGAGTTATAACATCTAATTTTTTCTGTGAACCCGTTGTTCAAAATTTGACAAATACGGTTCAAAAGGCAATTAGATATCGTTATGTTGATGGAACAACTAATTTAATGTTCTGTACATTATCACCATCTTCTGCGCCAACAAACAAACCAAATGCAACTCCATTTATTGGACAGCCAGCACAAACTATTTTATTAAATAATACGTATTTTAATCCAATTACTTTAGATATTGAAATTGTTGAACACGACATTCAAACACTTTCTTACGCAATCTATGGTAATCAAACTAAGTCGATTGAAGATGGTATTTACACAATCTATGATGGTGAAAATAATATCTACAGACAATATAACCTATATGAAATCAAAGATGAGTTTAATAATCTACTCTATGAAGTTAGAGAAGATCGTGAAAATAATATTGATTTCAGTAAAAACTTTGTCAATATAATATCATAATGGCAAAATTTAAATGTCCACCACAATATGCTAGCGGTTCTCAAACACCATTTGATAACATAGTTGGTTTCCAATTAGTTGACGGTGGCGGTTTGACACAAGCAAACTTTGAGTTTACGACATCAGCAAGTGAAAAAGTAAACAGGGCTTTTAGTATTGGTTCGTTTTCTCAACCAATTTCTCTTGAGAACCTTGAGTTAGACTCAACTATAGAATCAAGAATTTTATTTGCAAAAAATTACGGTGTTTTTCCGAATTTAGATTTAAGTGATGTAACTAATTTTACTCTTTATGGTTCACTATCAAAAAGATTAGAAATATCAATACAAAAAATAATAAATTATTTTCCCGCAGCATTAGAGATTTTAAATATAAATATTGATTATTCTACCGGACTAACAGCATATAATGCGGTTTACGATTCAATTGAAGATGAAACAGAATTTAAAATTAATATATATCAAATAAGAAATCCGTTTTTAATTGATTATTCTATTAATGCAACAAGGAATTTAGAGGCTAGAGAAATTAATGTTTCGTATTTACGAAATCTTAAAACAGAATTTAAAAAATATTCATTATTTTATAACAATAATGAATATGAAATTATTGATTTTACACCATCAAATACCTTGGATTCGGGGGAATTAACATTTATTGTTAAAGGTAATCCATTTAGTGGGTTTTCATATATATTTGATGATTTTTATATTAAACCAAATTCATATTATTCTGAGTTGTCATTCAATCAAGATTTTGATGAGGTTGAAAAGTTTCTTCTAAATAGATTAATAACACCCGAATATACCGCAGTATTTAAGGTACCAAAACAAACTGATGATGGTAAATTTTATATAAATAACGTGTCATTAACTTGGCCCAAAAGATTTATATGGAATTTAGATATTGAATCAGCAAATTTTTCTTCATATTTGGAAAAGTTATCAACAATCGGAGCATCGTTTGATATTGCAAAAACAAATCTAATTTCCAGATTTTTAACAACTGACGCATTTAAAGAATTTGATACGTCCGACCAAAAAATTGAAAAAGTTTTACAAATATATGGTAGAAGTTTTGATGAAACTAAGAAATTTATTGATGGTCTAGCCTATATGAACTCGGTTCACTATACCCCATCTAATGACATTCCGTCACAATTACTTAAAAACCTTTCAATAACATTAGGTTGGAAAATTAATGTTTCTCCAATATCTGAGGATGATTTTTTAAATGCAATATTTTCAACTGGTGGCGAATCCCAATATCAGGGTTTTAGTATAAATAAAACACCGGATGAATTAAATTATCAATTTTATAGAAACTTAATACTTAATTCGGCTTATTTATTCAAATCAAAGGGAACAAGACGTTCGATAGAATTTTTATTGAGGATGATTGGTGCTCCAGATGCGCTTATTGAATTCAATGAGAATATCTATATGGCGGACCAAAGAATTAATATGTCTCAGTTTGATACTAAATTTGCACAAATTTCAGCGGGAACGTTCACACAAATAAATCCTGAACTAATTCCCGGAAATACATTTAATTTGCTTGGTTTACAATACACTGCATTTACTTCTGTAACTTCTTTTGAACAAGTAAATGTTTTACTTGAAAATTATCCAATTGATGAGTTTGGATTTCCAAAACCACCAGAAGATAATGAGACATTCTTTTTCCAACAGGGTGCGGGATGGTATCAATCGACACCACAACATAGGAGTCCTGAAGAAATTAATATAACAAATTCGGTTTTTACAGGAAATAATCCTTCAGTTCAAACACAATTAGAACCATTTACCAATGGTCAAAAATATCTTGAAAGATTTAGAAAATTTCCATATATGAGGGAAGGTTTTAAATTACAAAGAGTCGTAGATAATAAAAAATCTTGGTCATCAACAGAAGTCGGGTTAAGAGAAAATTTTGATGGTAACTATAATGCGTATTATTATGCTTATGATGAAAAACTAATATTAAATGTTAAAAATACTGAAATTTTCTTAAATCCGGCACAAGGATTAGTTTACGATGTTTGGGCATCATCTCAAAAATATAACTATCCAATACCAAATTCTGGATTAACTTCACCGTATCCAATACCCGGAGGCATTGATTGGACCGTAATTAACCCACAACCAAAGAGAAGAACATTTTTTGAATTTGCTCAAACATTTTGGACAAATATGATTAATGTTCGTAATAGAATGTACATAACGGATGGAAAAACTGGCGGATATCCAACACTATCTTCAGTATTTTGGAAATATATACAAACCAATCAAACTGTTTGCATCCCATTTGATGATTTTACATATCAAAAATTAATTGATTATTTAGAACAAATTGGTGATTACTGGATTCAGTTAATTGAGCAAATGGTTCCGTCAACAACTATATGGGACACAGGGGTTAAATATGAAAACTCAATTTTTCATCGACAAAAATTTGTTTATAGAAGACAAAGAGGTTGTCAGATTATTCCTGTACCGTGCGAACCGTGTATTGCTCAGGATAATTTATTTACATATGATTGCAATTATGGTCTTTATTCTTGTCCAATAATTCCAAGAGTTAGTGGAATACCTCAACCATTTTTAACAACATCATTTAATACCATTTTATATCAAACACTAGTTTCTTATTTAACAAGTCAAGGACTTTCAATAAATGAATGTATTTTAAGTTCACTTGTTTCTGAGTGGTATGTTGATATCAGAATCAATGGTAACACAATTGTACAAGAACCCTTTTTTACTGGTTATGGAATAAATCAAGTCCCAAGTCAATTACAATGGACAAATGGAATTATTGCAAATCTTGGTGAATTAAATGATAATGGTTATTATGGATATTTAGAGGGTGATTTTCTGTATGTAAGAACTTTAGGTTGTGTGGTATCTATTTCAAATAATCCACTAGAATTAAATGTGGGAATAAATTTATCGATTAATTGTAATTAATGAATATTTTTGATGTCAATATAATATTAACTGGTGATTGCACAAATAGTAATCTTGGTGCGGCAACTTTAACTGCCATACCTAACATTAATACTACTTTTCCTTTTAGTTATTTGTGGTATGACCCATATTTAGGCACTGGACAAACACAAACTGGTTTATCTGCTGGAACATATTTTGTGGAGGTAAACGATTCAAGTACACCGAATAATATTAGCTTAGTAAATGTGACAATTAGTTCAGGTGCTTGTGCGTCAATAATAAATGTCGTAGATACAACTTGTAATCAAAATAATGGGGAAATCACAATATCGGGTAATACTAGTTCTCCATTTAATAATGTTTTTTACTTATATAGTGGAAGTTCATTAGTTAATAGCTATACAGCATTAAGTGAAAGTTATACGTTTACTTCATTATCCCCCGGAATTTATTATGGAGTTATTGAAGATGCTGGTGGATGTACCGGAGCGACTGAAACATGTATTATTCATGAATCAACTAATTTAACATATGGTGCGTTTATTATTCCCTCAACTAGCTGTGTTGATACCGGCGGAAAAATAATTATCACAGGAGAAACCGGAACTTCACCATTTACCTATCAATGGAGTGATACTAATGGAATTCTTTTAGGTGAAACCGGGAGCACAATCAGTGGTTTAACAAGTGGTCTATATTCTGTTAATGTAACCTCATCCGATAATTGTTCGTTAACAACAGCATTCAATGTACCTCAAACAGATTCCTTGGGTGCCTTTGTAACTAGTGTAATCTCTCCAAGTTGTTTTTCTTCCGATGGCGAAATATCTATAACAATAACAGGCGGAACCGGCCCATTTTTTTATTCTGGTTCTAATGCCACAACAGAAATTACATATTCAACAAATTATGTTTTTACAGGACTTTCTTCAGGTCCATTTAGTGTATCTATAACTGATGTTGCTTTATGCAATACGCAATTAACAACCTCATTAGAAACACCAAATACTTTTGATGTCGTTTCTGTAAATGCAACTAACACAACTTGTGGTGCAATTGATGGTGAAATTAATATTGTAATAAACGGAGGAACCGCACCATATTTTTATCAGATAGATGGACCAAATGGCACTCAGTCGTTAATTTCTAATTTTTTAACTCAAACATTCACTAATTTATCTGGTGGTTCTTATACTTTAACCATTTCAGCGAGTAGTACAACTTGTGTTTATACACAAGCGGTTTCAATAATATCGGTACCGTTGTTTAACGTTTCTACCTCAACAACTGGATCAACTTGTGGACAAAATAATGGCGTTGTTTTAATACAAAAAACAAGTGGAGGCACATCAACATTTTTGTATGAGATAAGCGGTCCTGTTAACTTAAGTTCATTATCTGTTGATGATAATTTTACGTTTACAAATTTACCTCCCGGAAATTATGTTGCGAATGTGACCAGTCAAGAAGGGTGTGTAATTAGTTCAAATTTTTATATACAAGAAGAACCGCCTTTAAATTTTACGTTATTTGGTACAGATTGTGGTTTAGGTAATGAAGGTACAATAACAGTTATTTTAACATCCGGAGCACCACCATTTACAATAGATTGGTTTCCAAGCGTTTCTAGTAGTATTTATGCAACAGGATTAACTTCCGGTAATTATTCAGTAACTATAACTGATAGTAATGGTTGTATTGACACACAAGAAATTGAGGTTACATGCAGCGCACTTTATACAGGATATAGAACATTTAATATCTGTTCTGATAATATGGAATTAAGTTATGGTAATAAATTTGGGCTAATTGAAATGTTAAATTACGGTTTTCGGGATATAACAAGCGGAGATACTACTTGTGTTCTTAACAATGCTCAATTTATTGCAAGCGTTACCGCAAATACAATAACGACATCGGGTTCGGTGTATACAAGTTTTTCATTAATTGATGTACCAACAGATGAACAACTTTATGGAGCAATAGAAACTTTACTTGAATCTATAAGCGGTATTGGCGATGTTACAATTGATTATACAAATAACCAAATAATTATAAATTCTGATTGCACATTAAATAATAATTTAAGTGATATCGGTGTAAAAATTGAACTTACAATTATTTATGATATAACATGTGATGATATATAAGATATGTGTACATTAACCTTCAATAGTATTACCGGCGCATCACCATTTGATGTATTTGTTTCTGATGTGGATGGATATTATGCGCCAGTCAATATTGGACCAATTCCTAGCGGTTCAACGTTTCCTGTAACATTATCCTTACCACCTTATTTAACTTCGGCACCATCAATTTTAATTGAGATTGTTGATTCTAGTGGATGCACGGATTCAACAATAATTATACCTCCCGGACCACCCTCAACAGCAAATTTATTTGCTTTATTATTTATAGAACCAATAAGCAGAAGTTCGGAAATTTATACATATTTATCAGCACAAGGAAATACTACATTTTTTGGTTTTGGTTATGGTACACCACCATTAAATGGTACAGAATTTATTGAATATATGAAAATGTATGCGACTTCTGGTGTAACAGGACTTCCTCCCGTTTTTTATCAGAGTGTACCACAAACAACGTCAGGTAATGATTCGTTTGGAAACCCAAATATTGCATATAATTTTACAACGACTCAAGTTCCTGCTGGAACGGCAATAGAGGATGCTTGGTATACTTGGGTTATACCAAATAGCTTAACAAATAACCAACTTCAAACTGAAATTTCATATGGTAATCAAAATTCGCCATTTATATTAAATGGTGCAATTATGAATACAAATATTGATTCCTATATTTTTAATTATACCGGATCAACATTTGCAAACACATTTTATCGAACATATACGACTTTCCCAAGTACAGAATTTTATTTAAATAACATAAACGTTGATATTTATTTTAGAGGTTTAACAGTTCAATAATATGTCATTATATAAAAATCCACAAACAGCAACGCAATTAAATGCACCCGAATCGGTAAATCCAAATCGATTTTATGGTACTAATTTCAGTATATTAGGTATTGGTGGTTATGTTGAAGTATATTCGGTAAACGATTTAATCTATACAATACCGGTGGGTTCTTCTGGACCTGTTGAAACTTCAGGAAATACAATTCCGATTAGACTTAATATAAATGAACCAAATCCTAATGTTTTAACATTAAATTCGGATAACATTTCATCGGGTAGAAGAAGATTGGGAATGTTAGCATATGTTTATGAAAATGAAACAACTTATCAATATAATATTCCAAACTACACATCATTATTTAGTGCTGCAACAGGAACAACCGCAGTTACAATAACACAGTTTGGCACAACGGTTGATAATTCAACCCCCGAAGGTCAAGCATTTATTGATGCTTGGACCGCTTCAACAATTGAAGGGGTAACTCCGGGTGAAACATATGCAACAGCAAATTGGAGAATTTTATCACAAAGTGGGGCTTCATCATTTGATGTTTATGTAACGGGTGGAACATATTCTGCTGGTACTCTAAGTTTTACTAACAATTCCGGCGGGACGTTTGATATTAGTGGTTTAACATCTACGGACATATTTGTTACAGGATTAACATATACGGGAGCATCTTATACTTTAGGCGCAACAAGAAATGATGGTACTTTATTGACCGTAACACTACCCGGATATAATGATGTTTTTGTAACTGGAGGTACTTACAATTCTGGAACAGGTGAAGTAACTTATTTTAATAATAGTGGTGGAAGTTTCACCGTTAGCGGATTTACGACAGGTTTTGTTAACACATTTGTTAGCGGTGGAACATATTCTGGTGGTACCACATATTCCGGCGGTACGATTGTATTTACAAACACAACTGGGGGAACGTTTAATGTTTCTGGATTAACCGATATTTATGTAACTGGTGGAACATACTCTGCTGGTACAATAACATTTATAAATAATAGTGGGTCAACATTTTCGGTTAATGTACCATCTGGAACATCGGTAACGGATTACTATGTTACCGGCGGTACTTACAGTGAAGTGACAACCGGTGGGACTCTTACATTAACTAGAAATGACAACATTGGTGTAATAGTAACCGGGTTTACGTATCCGGTCATAATACAAGCTGGGGGTAATTTAAATTCTGTTAGAAGAGATGCATCAAACATAGGTTCAAATTGTTCTACCG
>Ga0099848_1000425_pt1 | contig 19784 bp, 8 predicted proteins | sample CB_VirMetaG_3_FD_78179 | JGI IMG/M metagenome (GOLD analysis project Ga0099848, IMG submission 78179) | Freshwater to marine saline gradient viral communities from Chesapeake Bay - CB_1508_1S Viral MetaG | ecosystem: Environmental > Aquatic > Marine > Coastal | place: USA: Chesapeake Bay...
ATTGGAGATAGTGAGAATTGATCTGGATATCTATCAACTTCAGTCCACATATACCAGTCATCAGTGACTGTAGCCATAGTTTGAGTTATATCAGAAGTTTGTGTAACACCTGCTATAACTTTTGAATATCCCCAAGTTCCTTCAATGTTATTTTCTCTAAAATTAGGGAATCCAGTTGATGTTTTTTCTCCTGCTACTGAATATACAGTTATTACAGATTTTGTTTTAGTTGTATATGTTTCACCAATTTTAACTCTACATTTGATAGTATCTCCAGCAAATACATTTAATAATGGAGAGTTACTTGCATCTATCCATGTTGCTCCATCATCTTTGGAAATTTGACCATCAAATGTTACTGATGCTCTTAAAATACCATCTGCATCAACACCATTTGGAGTAGTTGTTGATAGTGCTGTTACTGGAATATTAAAATATTTCCATCCACCAAACTCATCTGCCGTAATATCAACATAATCAAAGAAAAAGAATTGAGGAACTGCTAATTTTTGTGCTCTAGTTGTAATAGACCACGTTCCAGTTGTTGTGGTTGCAGGCTCATTTAAATCAGTTCCCCAAGTTTCGTCGGATATCTGACAAGTTAATTTTGTGCTAGTTGTATACCAATTTTCTGTTTTGATTCTTAGTCTTACACTATCTCCATTTCTAACTGTGTTATATGCAGTTAAAGATGATGATAATGCACTTGATTTTGCTAAATTAGTTAATGTTACAGTATTTCCACTAATAGCTGTAATCATTCCACTAATATGAGGATTGCCAGAAATTGACATTCCAACAAATAATCCAGTAGTGGAAGAAACATTAGTAATTACTTTTGAATCTTTGGTAATGTTGCCAGTAAATGCTACTTTAGAATTGGCAATATTAACCCATGGACCACCATTAATGGAATATCCACATTCTCCTACGTTCTCAGTAAGATTCTTTGGACCAGTTGTTTCAGCTGAAATAATAATAGGAACTCTTAATTCAATTTGATCAATTAAGAACTCATCTGTATAATAAAATGTGTCTCTTTCAAATTCAAATACATAACTACTACTGAAAGTAGTCGCAGAAGTTGCAGTTCTACCTCTTTGATATTGGAGAACATCATCAAATTCTGGTGTTTTTGCTTCTGGAATTCTAGTTCCAAATAATACCGTATCAATATCAGACGCACCAACTCTTACTTCAACTTCAACTTGAGTGTTCCAAGTCGAAGGAGTTGGGTATCTAATCTCTACTGTATCCTGAGCACCAACTAAAACTCTTTCAGCCATTTATAAGGATAATTCTTTGTCTTTTAGTATTTAGCTATTATTCTGGGATAATTTGAATCCACTTGCCACCGTTAACCCTTACTTCAATCGGTTTATTAGCTTTAATCTCAGCTTTTTGTCCCTCTGGAATATCTTCAAATTTGATTATTTCAGAAGTAAACATTGAATCTGGAGATAAATTAGTTGGTTGATGATCACTAAATCTTTTTCCCATGACTACCTCATTATAGATAATTGTATTTATGATTCATTAGTTTGACATGGACCATCTGCTGGAGGTAGTTCATTAACACCAATGATATTTGGATTCTTCCAGTCTTGCAATCCTGTAGCACTTCTGTTGATTCTTGCTTGTGCTTGAGAAGATTGCTGACTTCTTATATCTGTAAAATCTTTAGTATAAGAAGTAGAAAATTCCGTATCTAATACTCTAACTTGAACACCATATGGATCAGCAAGTTCAATATCTTGTATTGGAACGGGACCATTATTATTACTCAAATATGCAGTTGGAACTGCATCAGTAGTATCAATTTTTGGATATGGGAATGAGATATTATTATCAGTAAAATCTATTCCTGCCTCAGCAACTACTGGTGCTCTAGTTACAACTCTAAAATCATATCGTTTTACCTCACAGTCTCCATCTCCAGTTCCAAATTCTATATACATGTTTCTATAATGTTGCAATCCTCTTTCGTCTGTACAAAATGGTAATGCTTCTGTTTTAATAATAATCGTTTGATTATTTTCTACTAATGAATTAGAAAAACTATCTCCTTGAAAATCTATATCAAATGTTGCACCAGATGATATTTGAACTCTAGTTGGCATATCAATATCTTCAATTCTAACACTTACTTCATATTTTTGACCTGGATTGAGAGGATCTGAAGACGGAATAACAATATCTCTAATACAATCATCATTAAAAACACAACCTTCAACTGGTTGACTTACTTCTCCTCCTGGACCTTTTGCATAGAATGTGAATGTATCACAAGCAGGAGAATTACCTTGCTCTACATTTGATTGTAATAATGAAGTAAAAACTTTAGAGCCATCAGGAACTTTATCTGGTTCTCCATCATCACCAACCCTAACAATTCTAAACATTTCCACACCACCAGAAGTTACTAACCAAACTTCACTTGCGTATTTTGTTTGAAAATTACATGTTAAAGTTTTAGTTGGATCTCCCTGTAAATTATATTGTGTTGGTATTTCTACATTAATAATTTCGGGTTCTTTATAATTTGCTGCTAGATATACAAATCCTCCAGCACCATCACCTCCATCGCCAAGTTTTTTAGTATTGCTGAGATAAAAAGTTGTAGAAGCACATTGAAAGAACAATGGACCGCCATACTGGCTATTAGCTCCAGTTGCAGCAAACAAATCGTCCCATCCATCCTCACTACCAAAAATAATTATTCCAGAATATGAAGTTTTATCATGACCACCAGAATTTCCGCCGCCTCCACCACCATATCTACCTCCATCTTTACCATTTACTCTATAATATCCTTCTGGAGTAGTATCTGCATCTGGTCCTGATTCAAATAATGTTCCGCCTACTCCAGCTCCATTACCACCTGGACCTCCACATATTTTAGCTTCGAGATCTGTAGTATATTCAGTAAACTCCAAACAAGTCCAAACAGCTTGTCCTCCACTATCTCCATCACCTTGCCATTGACTGCAACATGACCAACTAACAGTAAAGTTACCATTTGTTCTACTGCCTGCACCCAATCCAGCAGCACCACCTCCTCTTCCACCACGAGCATCTTTATTAGTTGATATAATTGTATCGGTATCTTGACCATTTATTCCACCATCTGCATTTTCAAATCTTCCACCTTCAACTCCAGCAGATATTGTTCCCCCAGTTCCACCACCAGCAACCATTGGAATAACATTTAATCCAGTGCTATAAATTACTTTACTATCTCCGCCATCTTCACCAACACCAATACTCGTAGCACCCTTTCCACCCTTTCCTACCTCATAATCAAGTTCATCGCCCCTATTTACATCCCAAGTTTTGTAGCACCAAGCACCACCACCTCCTCCACTGGCAGCATCATCTGGAAAAGCTTCAGGAGAAGCATGAGATTTTCCGCCGCCGCCACCACCACCAACAGCTTCTGAATAAACCTCAATAACAGCAAATGGAACTCTAAGTGTTCCAGTTTCATTTTCTACATCCGAAAAAAATTCAATATCTTTTGATGTATCGTAAGTTGGATTTTTATTCCAGGTTGCCATTTTAGGATTTTTTAAGTATTTATTCTTGGACGTTGTATGCAGTTAATACTGTATTATTCAAACGAATTCTAATTTGATTTGGATTTGCTGGAGAATGTGTAGTTCCAGCTCTCAATTTAATAGAAGATATATCCATATCCCTAAGAATTCTTCTTTCTGTTGGATCTATTACATAAAAATTATTTGGTTCAACAAAAGGAATTAATTGTTTTTGAGAATCTGACGTTCCTGGAGGAATTACTCTAACTTCAACTGGAGACGTTATATGACCTTCAGAAAATGATTTAATATTTGTTCTGACTTGTGGACCATTTGGGGTAACTAATTCAATAGTTTCAGTTTCTGTAGATGGTATAGTTGTAATTAAATACTCAGTTGGAGTTATATCATCTTCAGTGTCAATATCTGGATAAGGGAAAGCATCTATTGCATCGACCGCATCAAAATCAACTGCTCTTATACTTGGATCTCTTCTTCCTACATTAAAGGTTTTTCTTATTGGTCCTATATCAATAACATATTGTTTAATATTAGGTTCTCCAAATTCATTTGTGCTAAATGGAGGTGGACTGAATTTAATATAAATTTGATCTCCAGGATCTACTGTTGTAGAAGTAGAAAAGAATGCTGGATCATTTTGAATTGATATTGTAAAGTCTCCATTAGGTGAACTAATAGATGTCTGCATATCAATACCAAAAATATTACCAAGTAATCTTGTTTCTTCTTCGTCACCATCAATATCTAAAAAACTAGGTATTTCATAAAATTTACTTTCTCCTTGCTGAAAATACTCAAATTCATTATCATTTCTAACTTCAACACTAATAGTTTACGTCTGAATATCAGTTGGAACATAACCAATTGCAGTTATTGTATAAGATTTTGTTGCAGGAGAATTTGATGGAAATGTTGACTGCAAATAAGTTTCTACAAGTTTAGATGCTACGGTAGTAACATCACCAACATTATTATCGATTAAAATTTGCTTGGCATTTTCAATATCCCAAGATAAATTAATCTTACTAGTCGGAACTAGCGGACCTCCAGGCTCAGTAAAATTACTAGATTCAAATGAATTTATAGTAACATATGCATATTCATAACCAGTCCATTGTGCCGCAACAGCAGATGGTCCTCTATCTGTATTATTAGCAACTATTGTAATTCTATAAACTTTATCTTTTTCGTATAATCTATTAGTTGTTGTTATTGGAGCAGTAGATTCCGAAGATAATGTAAATTCATAAACTCCATCTATGTAAAAATATGCATCTCCATCTGCACTGGTTTTAAATTTTTGTTTTCCAGAATCTGAAAATTTAATATCAAATGTATAAGTTCCGCCATCATCTATTCCATAATCTCGCAAAAATGTAGAAAAATTTCCATCATTGCCAGTGGCAGAAGCATAAGCGGAAGCAGTATCAAATCTTGGTGATCTTGTTGACCAACTTGAATCTGTTATGACAGGCATAGGATTAAATTTTTATGATATACTCTACTAAAATGTAGGGAGAAATAGCATCATCTAATTTTTTTAAATTTTCTGTTGTTACAGTAACAGTGCTTGTTAATCCTTCAGGTGAAATATCTTGAGATCCAAAAGAATATGCTAAAGTATTATTTACTGGATCTTTGTAATTAACTGAACTTGGTAAATTAATTGGGTGATTATGGAAAACGGTTCCAGATGCTCCTTGCGGAAAGTCTACGGTTACTAGATTGTTAGATCCTTCTGTTTGACCTTCATTATCTCCATTACCACCAGAGTCTCCACTATTATCATTAAATCTACTATCATCCCAGTTACCAAGATAAGAAAATACCCCAACATCTGCATTATGACCATGACCTTGGAAGTTATCTTCTGTTAAAGCATCATTATCGGTAAACCCAGTATCTGTTCTAAAGATTGGGAATCCAGTAAATTTGATACCACTTTGTCCAATTACTGTAAAATTGCCAGAATATGAAATAGTTTCATCGTCTCCAATTAAAGACTGAACTTCTACTTCACAACCAACTTTTCTTGTTGTTCCATCACTTTCTAATGTAAGATTTAAATACTGACCAGATGCCAAAGAAATTCTAGCATATTTTGATCCTAGATCAGGTAATTGAAATTCATCTTCCGCTAAATCATCTGGAACTTTGGCAAAAACACAATTTGATCCTGTTCCTAGTACAGATGCTAAAGAAGGATATACGCTAGCTTTTAAAATATCTCCATTACATCTTAAAAATCCTGCTGGTAGGAGTCTTTTCCAAGTTTCTTCGCCTGGATTATTACCAAAAGGTAATTCAATAGTAAATGGCAAAATAGTTCCAGTAACTCCACCAAATTTTGCTTTTTCTTTAGTATAATATGCCATTTTAGTATGCTCGTATTAAGTGAATGACTGCCAATGAAGGGGATGGAACATTATAAGTTATCTGGAAAGCATTTTCTACATTATCTGGAATTACATCAGGTCTTACTCTAACTGTTACAGATGGTTTTATTTGTAATCCACTATCATCATATATGATATTAAAAGAACCATTGTGATCATGTGGTAAAATAACATCATTGACTGATGGATCAGTAATGCTTTCTTTATTATAAGCTAATCCTGCTGTATTATATAGAGTTTGTGTATAACCAAGTAATCCTTCACTATCGCCAGCTGCAGATCCACCATCATCGAAATTTGGTGTTTTTTGTAGTTCAGGATCATCAGAAAAAGGAACTCTAGTATCAATTCTAAATTCTCCCGTATCCAGCAATTGGACCAAGTTATTATTAACGGTTCCTCCAGCATTTCCACCAGATACATTATTTTGAGCATCTCTTAAATTAGCACCAGACCATGGCTTAGTAAACCAATCTTTACCAACCCCATGACTATTAGCTGCTGTTGCAATCAATCTATTTCTTCTTGGTATATCAGCACTACCATCAACAATTGCTAAAGCATATCTACCAACTCCAGGTTGAAATGGAGTTGTTAAGTTAACATTTTTTTCTGTTCCAGATGATCCAGATCCTTCTGTTACTTCCCAAGCACCAGACCAAACATTACCAACATCCTTCAATTCTGGAGATTCTTTTGTATCATCTTCTCCTAGAAAAGCATTAAATCCTCTTTCCCAAGTCCAATATTCAACAACATCAATTTCTGCGTTTTGCCAAATGCCAGCACCTCTTCCTGGTGAAGTGGTCGAATCTGATTTATTTATTGTTCTATAAGATCCACCGTGATAATGTTGAGGAAAATGCTGTCTAGAAAGTTTTCGTCCAACTACATATACAGGTTTAATTTCAAAACCATTAATAATACTTTGACCAGAAATAGTACCGTTAAAAAATCCATCACCAACAGATGTAACTAGTATTGTTAAATCATTAACTCCAGTTACTCCACCGATAGACTCAAAAGCATTACCTGGAATAGTCAAAATATCTCCAGCTGCATATCCCTCTCCACCATTTTCTCTTCTAATTTCAACTGGTCCTGGACTAAGAGTATCTGGATCTCCTGCGCCAATTACAACTCTAAAAGTGGCTTTTTCATCATTTGTTCCAGCAGAACCACCCTCTGCTTGTATATTTGTAAATGAAGTTGTCTCTGTAATATATGGAGGTGGTTGAGAATTATCAACATCAAGTTCAACCCCAGATACAAATCCATCTGGATCTGGAGTATAACTAAACAATAGATCGGTAATAGCAAAAACGACTGTTGGAGCAGATAAACTCCCATCTCCGTCATCAGAAATAAAATCATTTTCAACTGTTAATACATTAAGTGCTTCTAAATTATCAATAGCAGCTGGTCTAGGCACGGACTCTCCATTTACAAGAGTATCAGGAGTGTCACTAAAATATTGAACATCAATATCTGCTAATCCTCTTTGATTTGTTGGTGGTAATCTAAACGTTCCTGTATAATTTGGGAATGACCCTCCAAAATTAGTGCCACCGTAAGAATCTTTTAAAATTCTTGCTAGCAACGGATAATCTTCAGAATTTAATTCAGCACCATTTGCCAATAACCATCCTTTTGGAATTCTTGTCAATGGTCCTACCCATGGTTGCACTGAGCCAATGGGTAGTGCTTTCATTGTTCTAAGTTCTGAATATCTTGCCATTTTAGATTTCTACTAACCACCAACCTTGTAAACTATCTGAAGCACCTGTTCCAGTGCCATCATAATTAAATGCTCCTAAGTATACTAGTCCTAAACCAGCATTTGGAGTTTGAACCACCAATTCTCCGCCACCATAACCATCTACAGTTACCTGTCCAGATTGTGTAGTATCGCCTTGAATTGCGACATCATCTGGAGCAAGAATAATCAATGAAGTATTATATGTAAGGTTTCCACCAACATCAATAACTCGAATCAAATCACCAGTAACAGGATTTGCAGGAAGCTTAAGTGCTAATGTAGCAGTTGGAGCAACAAAATAGTTTACATTAGGATCAAGTGCTTCTGTATCTAATGAAGCATCGATATACTTCCACTTTCTTGCGCCAGTATGAGTGAAGAATCCTTGTTGACCAGCAAAATTAATTGCTCCGCCTTCCTGTTGAATATTTACAGTTGGGGAAATATAATCAACTTCAAATAATTTTACATCTTCCCCAGAGCGTTTCTTATTAACAGTTAATGTTCCACCATTAATTTGGAAGTTCGCTTCGAATAAGTTGGTTCCTTCAATAGCAGTTGAATTATATACACCAGAGATAGTTAAGTTGCCAGTGCTATTTTGTAGGAATAACTTTTCGTTTGGATCTTCTTCAGTTGTGGTGTCTCCAGTAATAACTAGATCGCCACCTCTAACATTTATATCACCAGTTAAGGAATTAATTCCAACTCTATCAAGAGAAGCATTATCATAGTTACCAGAACCAATTCTTACATTACCACTAATATAAGTCTCACCATCATATGTATCTACAACAAATCTTTCAATTTCGTCCCCGTCAAGAATTCGTAATCTTTCTTCGCCTTCTGTAGAAGATCCATGAATTGTTACGTTCTTGTAAGCATCAGTATTACCACGAATAAATGTATTTCCATTTGTAGAATCTACGCTGAATACTGTGATGGCTGGACTTCCACCATCATTAATAACAAAACTTTGATTTGATGTTTCTTCAATACGAACTACTTGAGCTAGTTCGGAATCTCCAGTTAGTGTAACTAATCTGAAAATATCACCTTCGCTTACATCACCACTGAATACACCTGTAGCTAAGTTATTTTCATCGCCTGCAACTGCATCAGATAATCCACCGCCAGTATTATTGAGGTAACTAGCTGATGTAGATAGATTATATCTAACAAGAACCGCATTATCTGGGTGATCAGTTCTTACATACTTGTAACCAGATTGAGCATAACCAGTCTGTCCAACAGCAACTGGAGAATTTCCAGCAATCAAACTACCATCAGAATTTAAAACGTTTCTTCCACGCTTGACTTTAACTTTTAATTCTTCTCCATCTTCATCGCCAATAGTGCTTAAGTTAGTAAGCTCAATAACCTCAAGTAATTCACTATATTGCTCGCCAACAGGAGATTTTTCAGTATCTTGTCCAGGTAAAGTAATTGAACGGTCGATTAATACATAAGAACCAACTTCAAATTCAATTGCAGAGCTCTTAGCACTTAAGTATAGGTAATACTCTTCATCATTTGCTGGATCAACTTGAGCATATACACCACCCCAAGTTAAAGCACCAGCGGTATCCAATCTAGTAGAAATTTCTACTTTTTCGTAGAAATCTACATTTAAGTTATCAATACTGCCGTTTGTATGTGCATATGTATCAGTTGAGAATGAACCTCTTCTGACAGCAAATAAACCTTTGTTTAAACCACCACGCTGGATGACATCACCATCCATATAGGTATCGGCTTTAACAATTAAAGTGTTATTAACAGTAGTTTCGCCACTCTTTGCACCAATCTGTAATCTAGCAGCACTCGTTCCAATATTTAATCTTGATACTTCAGTTGTGAAAATAGATGCTTCGAGACTTGAGGATTGAATTTTAGCATGATCATAACCTTCGTTTGCGCCAATTCTTAAATCACCAGCAAACTCAGCATATCTGTTGTTAACTTTGAACAAGCTACCATCAATAGGAGAGTTACTGTTCTTTAAGAATCCACCACCAAATTCAATAACATTGATAACAGTATCTAAATCATCTCTAGAAATACCAATTCTTGTTTTATTATTAATAGAAGTTGTGTGAATATTTAATTTAGTTGTTCCTGATGAAGTTCCTAGATTAAATGTTTGATTTGTGATAGAAGAACCAGTTCCTAAGTTGAAGAGCTGAGTGCCAGAAGCAGTCTTAGCAATTTCAACTGTAGTTGCTTTATCAAAAGCACTAACAACTCTTAAAGAAGAATCTGTTACTAAATTAAATGTTTGTGAAGTGCTAGAAATACTACCACCAGCTACAGATAAGTTAGTTCTTAAACTTACATCATCAGTAAATTCAGATTGACCATTAACAAATAGTTCTTTAGTTAATTCTTCATTAGTTACATTGATGCCAACTCTTCCGCCATTCTTAGTAGAAATTCTAAATGTAGCTTCATTATCTGGATTTGCACTATCGCCACCAACTAAAAACGCATTTTCTACAAGATTAAATTCTCTATCGCCAGCAACTGGGTTAGCAACAAATTCATTTGTTGGGGATGTTGTTAACGTTGTTCCGCTAATAAATGCAGTTCCAACAACATCAAGGTTTGCTCTTGGCTTAGTAGCTTCAGAAACAAATCCATCAACACGATCAGCATGATCTGCTCTTGCGAAAGTATTAATACCTAATCTAAAGTCACCGTAGTTATCAGTATTAGTTCTTAATGCTTCCGCACCAAGAACACCAACTTCTTTCCATTGAACAGTTGCAACTTCAATTGTAGCATTTACTTGCTCTTGATCTAGTCTTGATGGATCATCTGGACTTTGAGCAACAACAACTTGTGTGCTAATTGTAAATGTGGTTGCTGTTGTAGAAACAATCTTTCTAATACCATTGACTGGCTCAAATCTTCCAGTGAAATTACTGAATTTAACTTCTGTTCCAGCTTCAATTCCAATGTCAGAAGGATCAACTCCAACTGCCATATTAAATGTTACGGATAGATTGCCATCAGCATTTACTGTAAATACATCAGATGTTCTATCTGTGTAGAAGTTAGCAAAAATCCATCCTAGAGAACCAGTCTTTCCTACTTCAACACCCTTAAGAATAATATCTCCTGCGGTTGGAGCTTCGTCTCCATAAGAAACTTGCTTGCCTAAGCTTGCATTTGTTTGATGTGGAGTAATATTGGATGGAAGATAACCATTCGTTTGATCTGCATGAGTTCTAATACTATAGTTCTGACCTTGAATGGTTGTTGTTCCTCTTGGGTTGAATGCGTATACACCAGCATAAATCTTGTTCTTGTGTAATGCAATATTACCTTCAGATTCAATGCTGCTCAATACAAATCTTGCACTATCTAACGATACATCCTCTCCAGAATTAGAATCAATATTCGATACTACTACAAGAGCATTTGGCTCATTAGGCTCAACATTGATTGTTACTGGGTTGTTGAAGTTAGCATCACCATCAACTGTGATGTCTCTTTCGAATACAACAGGTAGTTCAAACGTAGTAACTAGATTTCCAAGATCGCCACCATCATCATCAGAAGAAACTAGTTCTGCTCTTTCGAGGAAGGTCTCTTCGCCTGTAATAGCGTTAATCTTTCTGTTACCAATATAAAGGTCTCCATTAGAGTTTAGACCCGTATAGAAGACAATACCACCGTCTTCACGCTTTGCTTGAGCATAGAAGTCCTGAATATCGGAAAGAACGACTTCCTGACGTAGTGGGAAACCAGTTGAGTAGTTACCAGGACCGAAACCAAGATATTCAAACGTGTGGTTGCCAGAACGTGCAATAGATGGACGACGAAGTTCTACATAAAGTTTTCCTTCAGTGGGGTATTCAGAATCACCAGAAATAGAAATCTTACGATCTTCAGAACCAGAAGTTGCATTACCAGTTTGTGCCTTAATTAATCCAGTGTAATCATAACGATTTAATGCTGGGTTGCTAACAAGGTCAAGAACTACTTCTTTTGTCTCACTATTCTTATAATCATTAGTTCTTACAAGACCATGAACATAGTTATCCGCAGCACAAATAGTGTGTGGAACATCAGTAATTGTAGTATCTCTAGATCCATCTGGTCTTACCTGGAACCATAATGGATCATTCTTATAATCTAGTGGATATAGTTGTGAAATTGGCTGAGAGAATCTAAAGTTTCTGAAGTTGTTACCTACACCAGCGCCAGTTGGATATGGTGAAATATTACCCTTAACACAAGTTAAGTAGTAAACACCTTCTTGCTGATTAGGAATTCTTCTTTGAATCTCATTGATATCAAAGATGTAGAATGTATCTTCAATTTCTCCTGCATCCTCAACAGAAATTACTCTATACTGAACAGAGTCATCATCTTGGATAATATCACCAGGAGTTACAGTTAATACATTAGCGTCTTTGTTGCTATAAAGATAATCAACTTTTTCAGACTTACTCTTTGCTTCATTTGGACTACCAACACTATTTGGTTTCTTGATTAGTTTAGCATAAATCTGAACAGGTTGATTGTTGCCATCAAGAACAGGATCATTATTGACATCAAGAAGTGGCTGGTAGAAAGTAGTGTCGATTAAAGCATTATAGTTAATTGAACCAGTTACAGCTCTTAGGATGAGATAGTGCTCATTTGTTTCGGGAACATTAAAATATGATTGAACAATAGCAGATCCAGATGAGTTTCCATTCCAAGTAATATCATTGAAACCATCAATAGATCTAAATGTTCCTTCTTGTGGAGCTTCAATCTTAACTGTTACAAATGTCTCATTCTTAAGAGCATCATTAGTGATCGTATGATCAAAGACAGTTAACTCAAGAAGTTCAGAACCACTTACTTGTACTTTTCTTGCAGACTGAATACTGAAAGAAACTTTACTGAATGTTCTGTCACTGTCTACAATCTTTACTTCTGCTGGATTATAAGGATCATATGAGAATATAGGATCTAGTTCATCTTTACGCAATCCTAATTGCTGTGTAATCGTTCCACCTGTTTCTGTTGGAATTTGGATTTCAAAATATGCAACATCAGGTGAACCTGCAGCAACAGGCTTCAATACAATTTTTTGTGCAAGTAGTTTTCTTGTGGTATCTGTTCTTGCCTTAAGAACAAATCCATTTAGAGGATCACGAACACCATCAGCATACTGAGGAATTACATAGCGTAAACGATAAATTCTATCTTCTTTCTCTCTATTATCTACTAATCTATTGAAATAAGTATTCTTACTTCTGCTATCCTTTAAAGTATCACCAAGCTCTTGGAATCTTGCAATAATATTATTTGGATTTGATGTCTCATCTAATACATTAATATACCACTGACCAGTTGTAGTGTCATCTGTAGTTAATTCTGCATTGAATCTTACTGGACTTTCTCTCTTGTCCGAGAACACATAGAAATTCTTACCAAAACCAGGAGTAAATGTGATTCTTGGAGTTCCTGCAATTGCCTGAGCAGCGGTTTCGAAGATTGCAAATGTTTTGTTTGTTACATACCTTGCATAATAATATTTTGTTGGATCAATTTCTTCTGAAACACCACCAGATGAAATTTGAGGTAGTTGAGTTTCACTTGGATCACCAAATGTTCTGAAGAATACTTTATGGACGGTATTTACAGAGCTTGGAACATCAAAAATATGAGGAACATCTGTTTGAATTACATCAGTTTGACCAGTTGCAAAATTACAGAGATATTGATGTAGATCGTATGAATCATCAAGAACATACTGCTGCATCTCGATCTCTACTTCAGGATCAATAGCATCAGTTTCTGATGAGTAGATGTAAATGCCAGCTGCAGCATTTTCTTTTGTGGTTGCAAGCATCAAACGAGTTGATGCATCTGCAGTAAAGATATCTTGATACTTAGAAGAATCCGAGTAATCTTCTGGTGTAGTCTTTCTACCTGGAGCAATTACATAATAAATTGTATTAGTTTCAAATCCTCTTGGTAGTCTAATTACTCTCTTATCAGGATTGGTGCCTGCTCTTGCTTTAGGGACAAGACGAACTGGAGTTCCAGTCTCAAAGTTGTGTGGGTTAGATGAACCGCCACCAGTATTTACAGTAAAGATCGTTGCTCTTGCAGCAAGATTTGCTGTATCCAATACTGGTTCTACTCTTGTAATATTGCTAAACTGTGGAGCAGTTCTGACAACACCAACCAAATCTCCAGGATTAGCTTCAGTTCCAATTGCACCAGTGATGATAGACATCAATGTTGTAATTGAACTTGCTACATCAGCACAAGCTGGATTTACTGGATTGCCATTTGTATCATACTCAAGAAGAACTGAAAGATCTTTAGACTGGGTTAAACCATGAGATCCAGTAATAGTAATTGTTTCATTTCTCATGGCTTGAATTGCCATGTCTCTTACTTCAAGATATACTTCTACTGACTGATCTCTTTCTCCTGCTAATAGTTCTGGTTGTTGAACATAAACTTTAGCTGCATCATAAATTCTGCTATTGCTACCATACTTTACGTTAAAGGCAAGAGCATCAATAATCTTCAAAACATCATCTACACACTCTTGATTGCCTCCAGGAACAGCAAATCCAGGATTGTTTGCAAGCATTCTTTCGACTGCTTCATTAGCAATCAAATCCTTATTATCAAGAATTAGGTTGGAAGCATCTACCCATCTTCCGCCAATTGGTGTTAAACCTTGACTTAAAATTAACGCAATATTAGTAAAATAACCAATAATAGTTGTAGCAACACCACTACACTCAGGATAACCATCTGGACCATCTACTTCCCATGCAGTAGCGTCTTGAATTACAGTTGGATCTTTCTTTGCATTTACAGAAGACCATACACCAGAAAGATTATTTACATCATCTGTAATGCTTGTGGTTTGAGGAAGTTCAAAGTAAATATAAACAGAACCAGATGTCAATGATGCAGGTAATGTATTTCCATTTCCTAGATTGCTTCCCGCAGTCCCTAATTCAATTCTTGAACCATCGACAATTCTCTTTACATATGCACCAGCAGGAATAGCAGTTGTGATTGGTGTTGCACCTTCGTTTAATCTACCATTGGTGAAATTGGTGATATTATACTCATACTGAGTAGCTTTCATACCAATAATAATACCTGTCGTATCACCAATATCAACAATTGCTGATCCATTTACCGTATTACATTGTCTGATGAGATAATCAAAGTTTCTCATCGCAGCAATACATAGATTCTTAACGTAATCGTATGCTTCTAGTGATTCGTTAAGCTCATTTGGAATATATGCAAGCTGACCACCCACATAATATCCTTCTGCTGCCTGAATAGTGTTAATATTGCCGCCAAGACGTAAATCTTGAACTACAGCATCAACAAAATAGCCAATATCCCTTTCACACTTACTAATAGTAATATTGGTATTTGTTAAAAGTGCAGGATACTTAGCAGTAATGTATCCATATGCCTCTTTCTGAATAAACTGCTTGTTTAGCTCAATTAAGTTAGCAGCGTCTTGTGCTAAATTATTGATTGTAATACCATCTGGATTGAGTGTATCTAAAGATACAGTATATTGCTTAAATCCTGATGGAGTTACAGTAGTTTCAAATGGAACTGTCGTTCCAGCATTAGATTTAATTTTTACATATAATTTTTCATCGGTTTTTGCGCCAAGTCTATATCCATTGATAGAAGTAGCTGGCTTTGAGAATGGATCATATGCTTCATCTGTTCCATAATATAGTTTGGTTTTATTTGTTGGATCTTTTGTTGGCTGAATAGCAATTGAATAATACTTTTGCTGTTCTAGATTGAATTCACTGTCATCAATTTCTTCTACTGGAATAATATCAGTGATGTATCCACCCTTATCTTGGTTGAATGCAAATCCCTTAAATCCAGTGGCGTGGAGTGAGGTATTACCAAAGTTAGAGTTGGAGTTGGTGATGGACATGTCACCACCAGATTCCATTAAGAAGTGATCGAAGAATCCAACGGCAAAGACCGAAACGCACTGAATGAAGGCATCATTAGAAGCACGAATGTGGAAGTTTCTCCAATCATCCTTCCAATATGCATCACCTTTGGTGTGATAAGGAACAGTTGCGAACGCATCGGTTAAAGACGCTTGGTTCCAAGTATTGCTAAACTCATCATAACGGATGAACGCACGGTCATCTTTCTGTAGAGAAACACCCGTATACTGGGCAACAACCATCGAACGGAAACCAGTTGATTTGGCACCATCTGCCCACATACCACAGAGACCCCATGTAGAGCGGATCGAGCAGTTGAAGACATATGGAGATGCAGATTCAACAGAGTCAATCTCTGCCTGTGCTCTACAGTTGATGCTCAATGCTGGGGTTGAACCTGCATCGTATCCTTCTGCATTTACTTCTAAACCTAGAATAGTTGCAGTAGTTTCTACTTCATAGCGGAATTTCTTTGGATCTTCATCATCAACAGCAACTACTTTGAAAGTTCCATTCAATAGATCATTTAATCCAGTGTCAATAATTGCAATATACTGACCGATGAAATATCCATGAGGAATCTTTGTGGTAGCTTCAATAAGAGTTTTATCTCTACCATTTACCTGAGATTCTGATACAAGACGAAGATTTACGATGCTTCTGGTATCAGAAAGAGGTCCAACGATTCTATTTTCTTGTGGAAGTGCCTCAAAATCACCATCATCAATGGTTGGCTGGAATAGTGAGAATGCTTTACCGACTTTTTGATAATACTTCTCAAGTTCAAAGTCCTCAGCATACTCCATAATTGTGATCTTATGGTGTGAATACTCAGGAATTGCAAGCTGAGTATTGTTACCTTTCTGGAAGTATACCTTACCAACTCTATCATTTGCATCATAGAGAGGTGAGTTTTCAGTTAGATCTCCATCCTTAATGGTAAACTGCCAAATATAGCAACCACCAGTTAGATTAAAGATAGAAGTTCTACCTTGTGTTCCATCTGCAGGATCAGGAACATAAAGAGGACGAACAATAGTTCTACGAAGGTCGTAACCAACAAGTGAACAGCCTCTAGGAACAATAGCACCACCAGTAGAAGCGTTAAACTTGTAGAGAACGTTATCTGGGTTGGAAAGATCTAATACTGATTGATCATCCCACTCTTCTTTCGCTCTATCGAAATAGAATACAGGAATATCACCGCTAATTTCAAGTTCAGCAAGACCATCAAGATTTCCATCTTCAATTGCTGTTGTGATAATAGCAGTTAAAGTAGCGATTGAAGTCTGAACATCGACGCAAGTATTTGGGTTGCCTGATGGTAGATTTGGAATAGCAGCACCGCCATTTACATAGAATGCTGGACCTTCTGATAAAGTTAAATCTTTGGCATATAACTGGTTAGTTACTGCCTTTTGCATCATGTCTCTGGCAGCATTAAAAGCAATAACAGACTGAGTTTCTTCACCAACTAGTCCATCGGAAATTGGTGTTCCATTTGAATTGAAATATGCTTTAGTTGCAGCGATTGTGCTTGCATTTCCACCATTTCCAATGTCCGAAGCAACTGCATCTACAATATAACCAATATCACGCTTGCACTTAGACATGCCAGCACCAGCTTCAGGAATATTTTCTGGTGCAGCAGTATCAAGATCGTCAATATTACCTTGAGTAATATATGTTGTTACTAAAATAGCAAGTGTGTCAATTGAAGTTTGAACATTACCACATGATGCTGGACTTACATTAGATCCAGTAGAAGAATCAGCAGTAATTGAAAGATCTTTATAAGCGAGTTGATTAGCAACCGCTTGCTTCATCAGATTTGCTGCTTTATTAAATGCAGTGTTGGATTCTACCTCTTCGCCTTCAAGAGTGTTGGATTTCCAAGTGTTGCCAGAGAAATAATTCTGTAAGAACTTTCTCGTATACTTATTAGCACCTCCAAGAGAAATATCAAGAGAAACAGCATCAATAAAGTATCCAATATCTCTTGCACACTTTTCTGGGTTTGGATTTACAAAAGTTGGATGCTGAATGCCAATTTCTGCATAAGCACCATCAATAATATCATTTCTATTCTTTTGAATTAGACGATATGCATCCTTATAACGTGAAAACTCATCTGTCGTATCGTCACCAGGAACAACCCAATCAGTTCCCCAGAGATCTTCACGATAATCAAGCATAATTTGAGCAAATGCTCTATCAACGATCTCATCACGGTTTGCGTTGATTAGATTTCTTGCATCAAAATAACGTTGTCTGTCAGCATCATCAAGATCAACAAGTCCAGGACGGTTATCAATATAGTGATCACCAGGCATCAACATGATGCTAAACTGGTCAAAACGATCGTTATCCTTTCCAGGTAAATACGAGAATCTTGCTACTTCGAGGAATGCTCTTTGAATTGTTTTGAATGGTCTTAGAGGTGAATTACCTCTGTTATCAAGTTCGTCTGTTGCGTTAAAATCATCAGGCGAGACATATAGATATTTTCCTGTCTTACTTGAGTAAAGGTTATCAAGTCTTGTAAGAGCCATAATTACCGAAACCCTGGGCTGCGTGTTTTCTTCTTCAATATATTTATACGGAAACTCCAGGCAAATCCTTTCTCTTTACTAGATCAATATTAAGCACAATTCTCTTATTATTCATTAAAGGTGGGGTAGAAGAATGGTAATGATGACCATCAAAAAACAATATTCTCCCACATTTTGGAGATACTTTATCTAATATAATTTTTGCTCGTTCATTTTCATAAAAAATAGTATCTCCATCCGAATCATTTACATAATATAATATGACTTTATGTTTGATATCAACTAAATCTATATGGGGTGGATTTGGGGTTAACTGGTTATTTTTGACAAGTAAATTTGCTTTTGCTCTATAAATGATATATTCATCAAACTGTTCATTAATTGAAACTAAAAATTCTTTAACTAATTGCTCAATAAGCTCTTTTTCAAAAATTGCTTGTTTTTCATTTGGAACAAAATAATAGTCTATTACTTGTTCAGTCCATTTTTGAGTATATGATAAAAATGGGTGATATAACTGAACTGCGTTTTCAAAATTAGGATAATTATTTGCAAATCTATCACTTAACGTTTTTTCGCATGTTGAATTAAAATACCACTGAAAAGATGGGTATAATAAACATTTAGAAATTTTATTTACAGTATTTTGTGATATAGCATTATCATAAACATTATACATGTCAATAGATACAATAAAACCCCTCCTATCTAGGAGAGGTTTTAAAGTCAAATATTTCTTTTTTTAAACCCCCAAGTTGGAGTTTGGGTGTGGCAATTTGGACATAGAAATCTCAAATTTTCTATTCTGTTGTCATTATTGATGCCATTAATATGATCTAATTGTAATGACAAAGGTTTATCCATCCATTCAAAAATACCACACATAGAACACTTATATTCTAAAATTCCTTCTTTGATAATTTTTCTTTTCAAATCTTTTCTATCATATACAGAATTTTTGTGGAAAATATCTTCATTAGATTTTTTAGATGTAATACCCAATTTTTTATGCAAATGAGGATAATCTTTTAAGCATATGTTTCTATCAGTTAAATTTTGTTTGATAACTTGATATGTTCTACTACTTTTATTTTTATATCCAATTTTTTTACAAAATTCCCACAAAGAATAACTTTCAGATAAAAAAATTCTAATTTCTTCGTCGCTATATTTTTTTATTAACATAAGAAAAAAGCATACTACCTTATTTAGGTAGTATGCTTTTAAATTGCACTATAGAAATGCGTCTTCCTTCACACGGACTGCTCAGGCTGGATTCGAACCAGCGACCCAACGATTAACAGTCGTTTGCACTACCGCTGTGCTACTGAGCAAAAAATCAAAAACTATCTTTCGACTTAATTTTAACCCACTGTAAAAGATTCAAATATTCAAATCGATTATCTTCATCTTTTTTCTCAATTAATGCCTCAAGTGCTTCGATAACCATTTCGTGATCTTTTTTAGAAAGTAACGTCATTTTTCTACCTCGACTTTTTTGGCGATTTTTTGGCGGAGAATTTTTTCCCCGTTTAGTGGATTTGAAA
>Ga0099848_1000426_pt1 | contig 19782 bp, 16 predicted proteins | sample CB_VirMetaG_3_FD_78179 | JGI IMG/M metagenome (GOLD analysis project Ga0099848, IMG submission 78179) | Freshwater to marine saline gradient viral communities from Chesapeake Bay - CB_1508_1S Viral MetaG | ecosystem: Environmental > Aquatic > Marine > Coastal | place: USA: Chesapeake Bay...
CGAATCTGATACCTAAGCATGTCAGGTTCAAGCATAAGTCTACGCATAAAGTTTCTTGTTCCATCTTTATCCCACAAACGAATTCCTGCCATGCTCATAGGACTAACATTGAACTTGTTGTTCTTGGCATTTGCATATCGTCTTGATCTATCCATCATTTCTAGAAGAGACTCTTCTGTATCTGCAATGACTTGTCTCATGGTATTACTACCCATTTTAGATCGCAGAGTTGCCTGAAGATCACCAACATTACGCATAGCAGCAACTTCAGTATCTGTTACTTCTGATAGTAGTTCAAAGAACCTGTACGAAATATCCTGCATCTTATACTGATCTTGAAACAATCCCATAAGGTCAGACGCAGTTCTTGCATTTACAATTGCATTATCAACATCTGCAAGAGTTGGAATTGTTCCTGTACCCATAGTTTTGAGAGTACTGCTCCATGTTGGTACAACACCAACATTAGGATTACTCAGTTCATCAATACTCTGATTCAGATATCTTGTTAGATTAGAACGAACCGCTGCTCTAATAGCATTTCTATTATTCAAGATAGCAGGAGTATTGAACCGAATAGCATTGTCTTTTAGAGTTTCTATTAGTGCTTTAGGAGTCATTGCAGAACCAACAATTTCACTTGTATCGTCACCAAACCCCCTGAAGAACTTTTCGGTCATGTCTACAAGTTCCGAGACAATCCTTTGTCTTGATGGGTCAACTTTATTGATCAACGATCTATCACCACTAATGAGTATGTCTATTGCTACTTCATTCTCAAAAGCAGTAATCTTGTGCTTCTCATGTAGTCTTTTATACTGCTTGATGACTTTGTTTGCTTGACGAGCATTGTTGTTTCTGATTGCTTGAGCAGAGAATAGGTTCATATCTACGATATTACCAAAGTCTCTCTTGAGAACATGGGGACTGTCAATGAGATTGGAGAACATAAGAACTTGTTCCATGACATTCATTCCCTTGATCTGTCTTGATGCCTTATTGAACCATAGTTTAGACGCTGATTCTCCTTGGACATCCATGGACAATAGCAACATCCTCTCACCCAAGGTGGCAAGAGAACTCAACATCGGAATCTGACGGAGTGCTACAACAGCAGAGTTGGCAGTAGCAAATGACCAACCACCCTCAACATCACCACCCATTCCTTTGATGATATTATCATATTGCTGTTTGTTGATAACACCTTCTCCGACAAGGTCGTTCAACTTTTGCTTTTGTTTCTTTGTAGATTCTATGGCACTAGAAACAGCATTGAGTAGGTCATCAACAAGCATATCACCACCATCATCAAATAGACCCATAGGAAGTCTACCAACTGCTTCTCCATTTATAATCAATGATCCATCTTCTCCGAGTTCAGCACCAAGGTTTCTTAGGACATTTAGAAGATTGATTCTATTTCCTGCTACGAGTTGATCTTGAGGAATAGCATTACGAAGTCCAATGAGTATGGTCTCTGCATCAGCAAGTCTTTGGAACTCTGACACAGTTCTTGTATACTTGGTAGCAAGAGGATCATTGATATCAAACACTTGTTGTCGTCTGACATTTCTATACTTCTGCATATCCTCGTTCATGCGAGCATTGTAGTTTAGTTCGTCTACTGCGTGCTTGTCAAAGACAGTAGTAACTTCTACTACATCGTCAAAAGATGCTTGATCACTAACATCATCAACAATACTTGTTCTTGAAAGGACTGGTCGTGTCTCATCTACTCCAACGCTAGTTCGGGATCGGAATGGTAGAAGACCATCAATCAATCTTGCATCCTGTGAAATAGCACTACTTCTTGCGTTCAGAAGTCCCATTTGTTCAGCAAGCATACCGTTCCTTAGACGCTGTCTGAGTAGATCATTTTTGAGCAACCGCTGTCTAAGTTGAAGTTCAAGTCTTTCAAGGAACTCGGGATTGATAGAAATCCCACCACTCTCATTAGCAAGATCACCAATCTCCTTGAGAAACTTTTGGTGTGCTATTAGAAGTTGCTCATCAGTTGAATTGATAAAAGTTTCAAACCTTGCTACAGGTGATCCTGCTTCAAGATTAGCACCGTAAGTATGGAACTCTGATTCAAACTCTCCTGATTTACTCAAGGAATCTCGCCATAGTCTGTGTGCTGCTCTGAACCTATTGAGTCTTTCCTTACCACTATTTCTTGCAAACTTTACAGTATCCTCCAGAGAAAACATTCCATGCGAACGATTGTAAAGTTGTGCTGCTGCTGAGTTTCTTGCTGATTCTACAAACTTCTCCATGTCATTTGAGATATCATCAAAGATTTCTTTCACTTGCCTTCCCAAGATACTCAATCTAATATCGCCTGCTTCTTCGGATGCTTCTTCAACGAGTTGAATCAATGGACTGTCAGGATCACCGATTCTTCTCAAGATATTCTCTATATCAACCCGAACTCTTTGAAGTTCTTCAAAGACTTTATCTGCACCTGTACCTACTACTTCTGATACTCTATCTCTAATCTTTCCTACTCTACCCATCTTACGAGTACGAAGGAACTTCTCTTCTTCTTTAGTGAGAGAAGAAGGATCAATGATTCTTTTCAGTACTAGACCATTGATTTCTTTATCCTGCTTGACAGCATCCCCAAGTATATCAAGGTCACCGAGAATATCTGTGAATTCTCTTGATGGATCGTCTAGTATATTCCGAGAATATGTTATAGTATCTCTGATTATTTGAGTACGACTTGTCAGCAATGACTGTAGACCACCCGCAAGTTTATCTAGAAAGAGATATCTTTCTTCGGACATCTCACCCTTTTCATACAACTCTCTGAACTTTTGTCGTCTTTCAAGGATTTCTCTGTCAAGACGATTTCTTTTCTTGTCTAGTTCAGTAAGTTCTGCACCACTTCTCTTACGCTCTGCTCTTCCTAGATAATCCTCAAACTTCTCAATAATACCTTTTCGTGTTTTGATTGCTTCGGGAACAGTCTTCCACTTCTCTGAAGGAAGAAGTTCTGCGGTCTCATCAAGAATATGTTGCTTTTCAAGAACCATAACAGGATACCCATCTGCACCATAAGTTATCCTTTCTGCTGCTGGACCTGTGTCTAGTTCAGCAAGAACAGTTTCAACTCTCTTACCAGCAGTCTTGCCACGGATAGTGGGGAAGTGCTTCTCAATAATGTCCATTTCTTCTTTACCAGTTCGTCTAGCGAAATCAAGAAGAAGATTCAAATCCTCACGAAGACCGAGCGGATCACTACTTCTTGCCCAAATGTACTGATGAAGATCGTATTCTGTAACACCTGATCGTGTGGTAAAGAAGGAATAAATTTCAGCAATGTCATCAAGGATTGCTGCTTCTTGTCGTGGTTCCCCAATGGAGGATATTTCCAATGCTCTTCTGAGTCTTGCGTTTGTTCCCATTACATCTTCTGTTCCTTCACGAAGTTGCTGTAGGAAGAAAGATTCATTACCTGAGAAATCAATTTGGACTACTCCATCAACTCTCTTTACAAGGTCAGGGTTTGTTTCAAGACTCTTCCTTGTTGTGTCCTTGATAAACTTCCAATACTCAACAGTACCGTTGATTTCTCTTGCAAGTTTGCTATTGACAACTTTCTCCAACTCTGCTGTAGTTGGTCTATTCTTCTTGACCCATGCAGTAAGAGCATTGATTTCTTCAGGAGATCGCCATCCTGCATTGCGTAGGAAGTTGGTATCTTGCATATTTCTATAGAAAGGAGAAGCAACCTCTACACCAGCACGACGAGCAGTTCGTAGAAGTTGTCCATGATTCGTCACATATCTTGTAGCGTAATCCAACGCATGTTCATGGGGAATAGTTCCCATAGACTGAGCAACAGATTCTATTGCTTGCTGTCTTGAAACATTACTCAAACCCAAACGATATCCAATCCACCCACCTATAAGACCGAGAGAAGCACCAAGAGCAATATCATCAAGAGGATTCTCGTCAAGTAGAGCGTTGTTGCCATGAAGAATAGTTTGATCCTGATTGTATCCAAGGTGGTAGGCATATCCTGCCAATGAACCATCAATAATACCATAAGCAAAGTTTGCTCTTGCTAGTCCAACACCATGACTAATTTGAAACGATCTTGCTGCTTGTAGTGGAGTTGACAACCAAGGAAGTCTTGTTGCTATAAAGGAACTACGAGCAGCAGCAGGAAGGAGAGTACCTGTACCAATAGTAGCAATTGTAATACCTGTGGTTGGTGGGTCTGTTACCATGTAGTTTCCAATGGCAGAAAGAACCTTTGTGCCAATATATCCACCCCACGAAGAACTCTCATCATATGCTTCTATTCTTCTCTTTGCTTCCGCAGAGTCAAGCATGAATTGAATCTTGGCATTATAGTTGTCAAAACTAACAGAACTCCTGAATGCATCCTCAAGAGCATCCTGACCAAAGTCCTCTATGATAAGTTGTTCTGATATACCAATATTGCTACGAGTAGTACTCAACCACTTATCAACAACTTCAGGGTTCTCAACATTCTTTACCCATTCCTGATCAATCTCAGACCCTTGGTAGTCACCAATACTCCATTCGTAGAACATACGAGCAGGAGTTCTACCACCGATCCAATACCCTGCTCCACCCTGTGTCTGAGCGTATAGACGACGATCTGACATAGCAGAGAACCAGTTGTAGTTCTCAGGTTGTTCATAAGTAGCAGCACCTGTGCTATCCCTCCAAATGGGAATCATTTGCTGAGGAGTTACATCAGGGATAAGTTGTGATACTTCTTCACGATCTGTAACAGTTTCGGGTGCTCTTACATTTGTACCAGTACCAATTCTGCTTGGCGATAGTCTTAGTGTATCTTGTGGTGTCATTGTCCTGCTTCACCCCTTGCTCTAAGAAGTTCTGTTTGCTTTGCTTTCCATTGCTCAAACTCATTACGGTTGATTCCATTTGTAATAAACTCTGCTCTTTCACCATTTCTAAAGAGTATAACAAATGGAACAGTTGAATCGGGTCTTGTCAAGTCACCTGTAGTGGGATAGATGATTGTATTACCGCTGTTTGGTAGAAGAGATACATCTCTTCCGAGAGATTGAGAAACTTTCGTTCCCAACCATTCCTTGAAATCCCTACTATCCTTTACTTCCTGTGGAGGAATGACATTGTATGGATCAAATACGAGACCGATTCTTGGTCCTTCGGTTCCTTCATTCTTTATGACCTTATATCCCATACGCTGCATCATGGCAACGGAAGCACGAACTGCTGCATCATCACCATATCCCTTTGCTCTAAATCCTTGGAATACAGTATTCATTCTATTGTAATCCTCAATATCCATAGTGAAATAAGGATCATTAGAAATACCAGCATACTCAAAGGGAACTCTTGGGATGTCATAGTTGAAGGTTTTATTGAAAGCATCTCTTAGGGTTTCCTGTCTCATACCTGTCATTGTGGTAGAATCACGCATAGGTTTCCCTGTGAGATAGTTGATCTCGGGTTGAGGAACAAGTTCCAATGCACTTTTAGCAGCAACACCCTTCGCTGCTTGTAGTTCTGCTGCTCGTTGTGTAGCAATCCTATGTGCTTCAGGAAGGAACTCTCTTGGGTCTTTATTGGTTCCAACCGCCAATCCATCAGCAAGAACAAGAGTGTCATACATGATTGGATTGTTTTCTGACATGTAAATCTCCGACTGTACAGTACCAACTGAAGCAAAGTTTACAGCATTCCCATTCATATCTATGACAACACCTCTACTGCCACGAATGAGATCGTATCCCTGTTCAAGTTGTGCGGTAGAAGCACCAGCAAAGAAATAAGATTCATCAAGATATCCGATCCAATCAGGAGGAACGCTTTCACTAGCAGCAACCAACTGCATTGTTTCGTTCTCAGCAACTGCTCTTTGAATGTTATCAAGTCTCTTATATTTCTTTTTCAAATCAATTGCTTTTGTCTGTGCTACATCAGCAAGTTCCAAACGACTATACGATCTTGCTGCGCTAGGATTGTCGGCAATGGACTTCTGTGAACCTGTCATGACACGATCAAGTAGCAACTTAGTACCATACAACCAAACACTTCTGTTAGCACTTCCTGTCATATCAGCACTTTGTGGTTGTACTTCCTTGCTGTAGTAATCCATAAGTTTGGTAGCAAGTTTGTCGGGTTCAGCAACCATGGCAACCATATCACGGAACACAGGGTCTTGTGCTACTTCGGTAGGAACGGTAAACTTTGTTCCTCCTTCTACGGTAATGGTAACTACATCGGTTCCTGCTTCTGTAACAATTTGTGCTGTTTCTTTATCAGCAACCCTTTTCAAAGCAACAACATATTTCTCTCTGTTGACAGGATCACCCGCATATGCCAAGAACCCGTTGAACTGTTGAATAGCAACATTGGTCATCGCAAGGGTTCTATCCGAAGGAGTAAGAGTAACATCCTGAGAGAGAGCGTTATCAATACCCTTGACGGTATCATCAATCATAAAGTTGTGGTCTATGGTTGCTACATTACCAACAATACCACCTGTCTTGAGGTATGACGCTTCTTGTCTTTGCCATTCCTGTGAGAAGGTTTCAAGACGAGCAGCAAGTTTCTCATACCCTGCTCTTGTTCTTGTGGTTCCATCCTCCATTACTTCTATGATTCCATACCGCTTCATCATATCAATAGCAGGATTGGTCTGTGGAGAGGATTCATAAAGAGAAGTTTGATCGGTGTAGGACTCGTTGCTTGCTGCTTCCATTACTATTTTGTTGATTTCACCAATCAGTTCTTGTTCTGCTCTACGAAGAAGAGCATCTTTTACTTGATTACCACGAATCTGTGGGATGCTTCCATTATCAATACCATCTTGAATAAGGTCTACTACACTCAAAGCACCTGTAACAGGTGTCTTTCTACCAGCATTGGCAGCGATAGAAGCAACTAGACCTTTCTCAAGATTGTTCTGTTGAGTTTGAGTAATGAACCCGCTTTGCTTATCATCTTCCAAATCACTAAAGAAAGCAAATAGGTTGTCCAACTTACCAATAGTTTCCTGAGGAGTATCAAGCAAAGTCAATGCGATTTCTCCTGCTGCCATACCTCTCTTCTCAATTCTTGCATACCGACGAGCGTTGTTTCTCTCGTTGATAATGTTTGTTCTGAGTGTGCTTGTTCGTGAAAGAATAGCAGTAGTAAGATCAATACGATCTTTCTCTGTCAGTAGTTCTATCTTTGCAGGATTCGCACCTCCCATAAAGAAAGTTACCATGTCCTGTGGAAGAGTTTGTTCCTCTCCTGTAAATAGACCCATTACTTTCTTACGGGTTTCGGGATTGGCAAACTCTGCTTCCAACGATTCAATCCTGCCAAGCACTTCTGATAAAGCAAAACCTCTTGCTCCCGCAGAAGTAATATCCTCTTCCCTATCCTGCATATTATCATATGCTCTTTTAGCGTTCTTGATTCTCACCTGTTGATCAAGTGCTTTAGTGCTCATGTAGGGATTGACATCGGTAGGATACAATCCCACAAACTCATTACCCAATCTTTCTGCTTCTTCGTAGTTATCTGATAGAAGTGCTGAAGTAATACGAGCATCGTAGGAGTTCAAGACAGCATCTTGTCTTTCCTTCTCCAACGCTTTATCTCTGTTATCTTTTCGTTCCTTCTTGTATTCTTCTCTTTCTTCCTTTTCCTGTTGTCTTTCAATAGCAGCAGAAATCGCTAGTTCATTTCGTATCTTATTCTCATTGTATTTGAGAGCAGCAGTTGCTGCTCCTGCTCCTGCTACAAGAATACGCTGAAGGGTTTCAAACTGATTCTCAGGTTCAGCAACTGCTACCTGTGCAGTAAAGTTGACTTGAGGAAGACTGATATCAGGAGAAACCAAAGATAGAATATTAGTTGGATCGCCTGATGGCGTAACTGGTTGATAGTTTCTAGTTGGCATAGTTTCTCCTATTACGGTTCATACAGACCACCCTGTCCTGTGGGTGGTGTTACATTAGTCGTCTGTCCTGCTTGTTGAATCTGTTGTGCTGTTTGGGAATCAGAATAAGCACTAGCAACATTCAAACCAAGTTGAAGACCTTGAAGACCTCCTGCAATACCCGCAAGCATAGTGTTCTGTGACGATGCTACATTCCATTGAGGTTGAGCGTTGATTTGGAATCCAAGATCGGCAAGGTTTCCTTCCATAGTAATCTTGGCACTTTCTCTTGCAGTCTGATATCCAAGAGCATTGAGAATAGAAACTTGTGTCTGCGACTCCAAGGTTCCTCTTTCGGCAGCAGATGCTTCAGACGCACCCTTCATAAGATCATAGCGCATCTGAAGAACTCTTTTCTGTTCTGCTGCTTTGATCTGTCCTGTTGCTTTATTGAATGCTACTGACTTACGATATGCCAATTCTTTCTGTTTGTTTTGATATTCGGCAATTGCCTTCTGTTGAGCATTTGCTTGAGATGCCATACCGACAGACACACCTGTAGATATCGCAGTCAACGCAATTGCGAGTGCTGCTTCTGCTCCCATGTTTACTCCTTATCTGTCCGCAGGGGATGTTTTGTATTGTACAAAGTTGGTATTGAACTCTATATTAGTGATATTCATTGGGGATGGTTGAGAGGAAACGATACTGAGAACTACTCCATCTGACGATCCCATGACTTTGAATGTTTCTTTGCTATTGAAATCAGATAGTGAATTCTGAGAAGCAATAAAGGAAGAACCAACAGTCTTTCCTGTATACTTCAATATTCTTGTAGAAGAAGGAGTTGTATCAGGATCAATTTGAAACTCAAAGTATCCAGTATTTCTGTGGTAAAGACTTGCGTTCTTCAACTGTAGAGTTCCAACATAAGGTACTTCATTCTGATCCCTAACATATTGAGTAGACAGTTCTACTTTACTTTCGTAGTTACATCCCACGATACAATCATAGTCTGTCCAATCTCCTGAAACTACCACCACACTATCTGATCCCACAGTCGTGACACTAGTAGGTTCAATCCAAACTCCTTCCTGAACTCCCCAATCGCTACCAAGAAACACAGCATTGATCCTAGTATTGACGGGAGTAGTAAAGGTTGTTGTCTTAGTAGGTTTATCCCACACTCCAGTAACTGTTCTTTGTGAGTCAATGCGAGGTTTATAGGATGGATAAGCATCAGAGTAGCGTGTTTCAATTTTATTTATTCGCAATACAGAATCGCTTCTGTGGAGGGTGTAGATCAAGTCTTGAAAGATATGTGCTGATAGAACTGTACCCGAGTCAGCAGGAACAAATTTACACCATGCATTCTGTAGTTTTCGCTCTCCTTGCCAATACATGAACAAAGCATAGATGCTGTTAGATGCACCATCAACCATGATTCCCAAATCACTAGCAGAGGATGCTGACATGTAGATCATGTCCTTATTGATATATCCATCTACATGAGCAGCGACATCGGTGGCAACTGATTGTACAGCAGCATCATCAGAGATATACTCATAGACTTGGGTGTATGCACCTTTATTCGCACACCAATACAACTGCGATCCAACGATGATTGGTTTGGCAAGTTTGGGTGATGTATAGGCAGTAGAAGCAATAACTGCGACATTGGATGGAGTCAACGCTTCACGGGAACGAATCTCAAACTGTTGGTTTCCATCTGTAAAGATCACAATTGCTTTATTGAATGGAACAAGATACTCAATCGTAGATACTTGTGACGATCCAATACGGACATCAATAACATCTGTATCTGATATCTGAGTATAAGTGTCATTCCAAAAGTTGTAATAATCACCAATCTGTGATCCTACTACATTCTCACCAGCACTCATCCATAGACGATTGCGATGAATACAGATATCTGAGATAGTCTTGCCTACGAATGAGGCAGGAGCATTCGTTATAGAGTCTCCTGAGTATCTTGGTTTCCATGGTATCTGTTCAACTGTAAAGGTCGTAGCACCCGTCTGAACGATGCGTATAGGCATTGTGTCGGGATCGTATGCCGACTGTGCATATGGTGTCTGTACTCTCTCATACCATGGTTGGGTAGTGGTAGAAAGAGAAATGTAATATCCCGCAGGATGACCGAGAGCATCATCTCTCGCATACCAATATTCACCAGTTGCTGTTGGAGGAAGATCAAACTCTTCCCAAGATAGTTTGTTGTGAGGATTGCTTGAGACATCTACTTCTGTACCTGTTGAAGCAGGATACAGATAGGAAGTAGTAGAAGCACTAACAGCAGTTGTGGTGCTGCGGTTTAGAACGATAGTGGTATCATCAAAGGATACAGCACGAATATTAGCGGGTGCTGTGTTTAGATATGCCTTGAGTTCAGTAATCGTTCCTGCGTCGTATGTAATGCTACAAGCAGTACCATCAACGGTATAAATGTATAAAGGAGTAGTTCCGTCTTGCTTGAAGATAAAGATAAATCTTTCTGTGACACTACGGTCAACCCAATGAATCTTTACATCTCCTGTAGGATCGGTAATGTTAGCAACGAAATCTGATCCCTGACGCTTCTCCAACCCTGTGGATAGATGAATGAAAGTATTGGTACATTCCTGCATCTGATTGCGAAATCTGACTGTATGAGGTTGTCTTGAGACTCCTCCTACCATGTCAGGGATTATGGTTCTTACCATTGTCATGTTATTTCTCCTCTATCACCAAGGACCAATCAAGCGTCTTGTACCAATTGCTCCCCATGATGACTTTGTATTTCTTGTAAAGTTAGCGTCTCTAGCACGAATATCTTTCGCTCTCATTTGAATACGAGAAAGAAGTGCTTGTTCCTGTAGAACAGCATCAACATTCTTATCTCCTACTGTGAGAAACTGATATCTACGAGCAGCAATATCAGTAGCAGCATATTGATCTGCTGTTTCCAAATCATCAAAAGGAATATTGAGAACAAGTTTGACTTCAAGTTCTGTACCCTGAGTGAATGTACTTGTTCTTTCATTATCCAAATCAATCAGATAAGTAGGATTTCTTCCTTCAAGAGCAACACTTCTATCTCTACTGAAACCTGTGGTATCAAGACTGATGATATTATCAGCGACATAAATCTTACCACTAGTATCGGGGGATAGAGTTGTGAATAGTGTATTGGTATTGGTTCCTGCCATTTGAATCAAAGTAGCAGTTTCGTCAAGAATCTGTACTGCGATTGTGACATCGTTGGAACCTGTGACGGTAAGGGTTGAAACGGGAAACTCTCCCGCTGCTACAAGCATTCGGTTGACTGCTGCAAGTTTGGATAGTGATCCCATTTGTTCTCCTTATAAAAAGACAAAAATAAACCACAGGGAGGTTAGTCCCTGTGGTTCATGTATTTGAAATGTATTACGACATATCAAGCGAAACGAGCGATGTAGATGTCCTTGGTTTCAAAGGTTGCGTTTGGTGTAAGAGTTACAACTCCTGAAGAGATAGTAACATCAATATCTTCAGCACCGCCTCCTGAAAGAGCAAGACCGTCACCGCTGATGACCTCAACACTTCCCGAATCAACAGCGCAGATGATACCGATGATATCCTTCGTGTTGGTTGCTCCATTACCAGTAACGGTAAAGAAAGCAGGGAAGTTAGCGATAGTAAAGGTGTGAACATCGCCAGCAGCAAGACTACCGAGATAGTGCTGTCTACCGAAGTTCTTGTCGTTTACAGTAATAGTGGAGATTGGGTTGACTGCCGCAGTCTCTGTGTATGGATAAAGTGTAGTGTTTGCCATAGTTAGTTAGTCCTTTCTATTAGTTCTTTCCGATACGGTAAGCAGCGTAAGGACGAAGAGCACCACCACCCATGAACATCTTAGCGACGAAGAAGTCGCTCTGACGACGAACATCACGGAAGGATTCAGAGGTGATACCAGCGAGTTGGCATACACCAATAGCACTCTTGTGGAACATTACACCACCAACCTTGTCACCATTGGCAACTTGGTACTTAGCAGGACCAGTTGTGATGGTAGCAGTTGGGAGATGGTTGGATGAATAGACAGGAACACCCATGACATCAATTGGACGCTGATATCCCTGAGGGTCTTGAATGGCAGGACCAGCGGAACCGTACTGATTGTTACCAAAGACAGCACCACCAGCAGGATATACGACATTAGGAGAAGTGTAGTAAGGAAGACCCAACTTACGGAGAGCGTAGTAGAGTCCAACCTTTACAACGCAAGCACGATCACCCGCAGGAATATCCTTCTCATCCATACGACGAGCGATATCGCCGATTGCCTCAATGAGGTTGGCAGCATCCTGCTCGGTGTCAAAGGTTGCGGTGAAGTCAGCAGAGTTGTCGTATGTGGTGTAAGAGTCACCACCGATTGGGAAGTTGTTGCTTCCAGTATCAGCAGCAGTTGCAGCAGCATTCAAGAGAAGAGCAGCAATCTTGCGATCCATTTGTCTTGCCATTTCACGACCACATTCCATAGCAAGTTCGCTACGAATGTCATAGTGAGCAAGGGACACATCAATATCGTCAACCTCAAAGTGAGAGACGAGAGGACGGTCATCAAGAGAAATGGTGTATTCCTTGGTATCAACATCCATACCGAGGAGTTCAGTACCCGCTTCGTGGTATTCTGAACCGATCTTCCAAACGGCAGGGAACTTCATGTCCTTGCCTGAAGTCATTGACTTATAGTTGACGAGAGGGAGGAACTGATTGTATTCCTCAAATGCAGCGATAACTTCGCCACCAAAGACTGGAAGAAGAAGGTCTGTTGGAGTGGGCGAAGCATTCGCTTGGTTCTGTAGGAACCGTAGCGTGTTGCTAGTTGCCATGTGTTTTTTCCTTTAGTAAAAGTTAGGTAATACGAGAAACGAAACGAACTGTATCCGATTATCTCTGGATTATCCAAACGGGTCCAACGAGGTCTTCAACCATTCAAAAAGTCTCTCTCAAGTTTCCCTGAGAGAAACCGAGAAGAGAAAGAAAACCACTCTGTTAGGACGGGGGGTACTAACAAAGTGGGTAGCGAAACTCCCTGATATCAGAGAGATTTATTTCAAGTGTTGCTCTTTATATCTGCGACTAGAGTCTTACCGACTTCAATACCCTTGTTGAAAGATGCTTCTTTCTCAGCAGCAACTCTAGCATCTTCCTTTGGTCTCTTGAGAAGCAATCCTGTTCCACCTGTGAGTAGGGAAAGAATAATCCCACCCATAGGAAAGGACTCTCCTGCTCCTTGAAGAACACCAAGTCCAGTATTGGTAAGTGATTCAACAAAGAGATATCTGCTCTCAGCATCTTCTACAGCATTCCTGAAGAGTTCTGTGTTTGTAGTCACATAGTGATTCCACTCGTTCCAAGCGTAATCTACATCGGCAAGACTCATCTTGCCTTCGGGAATGTCCTCTGCTACCGCTAGAACGGCAGGAGGAGCATCAACGCTGATCAGTTCTTGAATGTTACAACCCTGTGCTACACACACAAAGATAGCAAACAGAACAGTAAGAGAAAGTACAGACATAAAGACTTTGTTCTTCTTGATGTATTCAATCATTTGATTTCCTTATAATATTCTTGATTCCACAGATGGCAATAGACATAGTGAGTACGCACGAAGCAATCAGTATCATGACATACCGTATCATATTCCATCCCTATTAGTACCTGAAATACGGATTCTTTCCTGTACGAACTGAGTATACTTTGGATCAACACCATATCTCTTATCACGGATTGCCCATGTCATTTCTTTGCGATTGGCAAATGGCGTGATTTCAGGAGATGATGGAGCATTTACTTTATTGAACTGTGCTTTTGGTTCATTCATAGTGGGGTTTGGTGATTCCTTATTCATTCTTGCTTGTAGTCCAAGAAGAGTTGTCTGCCAGTTTGAGGTTCTTAGTTGGTCGTTGACCATCGCTCTTTCGGCATCAGTTAGTTTCTCACTTGCCCACTTCATGATTGTCTTCAAGGATTCAGTTCCACCAACCAACTCTGCTGCTTGCTGAGAGGTTTGCTTTGCTCTTGCGTGTACACCCTGAATGTACTCATCAATCATCTGATCAGGAAGATTGTATTTCTTTTTTATTTGTTCTCGGGATTCGGGAGAAATGGTTCCTTGGGTTCGGAGTTCTTCTCCCCACTTGTTCCATTCTTCTTGGGAAGGTTGTTGCGGGGTTTGTGGTGTTTGAGGAACGGAGAGAGGTGGTGCATCTTCCGTACTTTGCTGCGATTCCAACGGTTGAGCAACGGTCTTATTCTTCCTTTCGTTAGCAAGTTCTTGCTGTGTCTTTGTCAGGGTCTTACGAAGTTCCTTGTAGGAATCAATAAACTTCTTGGGATCACCCTTGAACTGTTCAGGGAGTGCTTCGGGATTGGCGTTTGCGTATATCGCAACTGATTCTATTTCTTTCTGTTCAATATCGTTGTTGTTTGGTTCTTCCATAACTTCTTCTCCTAAAATATTTATTGCGGTGTTCCTTGTGCTGAACCTTCAATACTAGCAGCAGCACCTTCTTCTGCTATAGCACCCATGCTATTGATCATTTGTTCTTGTACCATCGCTTGCATAGATGCTTGCGCTGCTTGCTGTTGCTCCGCTTGTAGTTGTTGTGGAGACTTTACAAGTCCTGCGGTATCAAGACCCATGGATGTAGTCATGCGTGTAAGGAATCCGTATTGATCTACGAATCCTTGGAGTGCTGGATTGGACATAGCGAGACTTGCCCATTGGACGAGCAAGGATGATTCTATTTCTCGGTTGAGTGCTTCAAGACCTGTGCGTACCTTGAGCGATAGAATACCATCATCCTGTATTAGTTTGACGATTTCTGTATCAATCAACTTGTCTTTTGCCATAAGAATAGCTGTTCTTTTGACAATGGGAATCTGAATGGATTGTGCGATTCCTGAGAATACACCACCAAGAGACTGATCCAACTCCTGTGCCATGGCACGAATCTCTGTAGCAGTAACTCTCTCAGCATCTCTTTGCATTGCCGATTGAAGTAGGAATACCTTACCGAGAGATGCTTGAATGTCTTGACGGATTGCTGCCATAGGACCAAGATCAATCTGACGAAGCAACTGAATGGAGAATACATCGGTCTGTCTAGCAGGAACAAAGTCACCATTCTGTGAATCCAAAAGGTCATCTACTTCTGTGATACCGTTTGGATCAATACCAATACGGTGTTCGGAGTTTGCCATTGCCGCTTCAACAAGTGATTTGGTAAGTGCTTCAAGAGTACGAATATCTCCGATGTGTTCCTCTACAAGAGAACGACCGTAGTCTTCTCCTGCGATTCTACTCCATGACTGTGGGATATAAGGACAGACGGTAAACTCACCTCTATCAACTTCAACTCCACAATATTCTTTTACACACTCCCAAACCTGTCTATCATTCTCCCATTCAATCTTGGTGTAGAATGGTTTGTGGTTTCTTGATGGAGCATTATTCATTCCGTTGATGGATGTAGCAAAAGTATCGTAATCTGTTTCGCTATAAGCACGATGCTCCGATTCACCCATGGCATATTCCCACTCCTCGGGAAGTGCTTCAGGGTCAACCCACTCACGAAGAATAATCTTCTTGATGCGACCATCAGGATATCTCTGTACGACGAAATGATCTACACGGTGGACACGGAACTGATAGTCATCCTGTATCTCAAAGAGAGCATCACCAAGAACGATGAGGTGCTGCATAAGAACAAATAGTTCCTGACGAAGATTCGTATGGGACAACTTGTTCATGATCTTCTTGTCTAGACGAGACAAGGAGGCAAGCATATCGTTGATATCAGCACCTTCAGGAATGAACTTCATGTCAGGTTCAAATGTAAAGAAGGGTTGCTGATTGAGAGGATACATCGCAGACACAATACGGGACGCAAGAGACATTACTCCTCTTGCTGCCATGCTTGAGAATACATCAGGCAAGTCCATGGACTCTGTGAATCCTTCACGGGGAAATAGAGTTGGAACTGTTAGACGAGCACAATCCCTTGCTCTCATCAACTTATTATGTCTTCGTTGATCTAACTTTTGAAACTCTGATTCTATTTCACTTTTCATGCCATGTACCTCTCAATGTCAGGGAAGTACCTTTGCATATAGTTTTGTGCCATACTTCCGTAGTATCCGCCTTCCAACCGAGTACCTCGTAGATATTCACCCCGAGCAATCTGTTCCGTGGTCATGTTTCTAGCATTATCTAATGCTTGACGAGTTGCTTCTCTAACAGTATAGAGATATCCTTGTCCTCTAGCACCAGCATAGTTTCCTGTGGTAAAGTAACGAGTGAATTCATCAGTTAGACCACCTCGCAGTTCATCAAGAAGTCTACCATAATAGTTTGAAAGCATGGCACTTCGTTGAGTTTCTATTCTTTCTTCACGATTATATCCAAGGTTCTCTGCGTCTGCCCAATCATATCCCTGTAGTTCTAAAGCATTTGCTTCTTCAAGCGATCTTGCTTGAAACCTTTCAGGAACTCTGAGTGCTTCGGGTGGAGGAAGAGTCTGTGCGTCAGGGTCTTGATACTCAAAGGAAGTATCTTGTGATCGCATAAGATAAGTCTGTGCCATGGTTTCATACGCACCGACATTCGCAAGGTATTGTCTTTTTTCTTCTTCAAACGCAATACGGCGTTCTTGTTCTACTTCTGCTGCTTTGATCTCTGCTTCTGATGGTGGTTCGGGAACTCCTTTTGCCATTTAGTTTCCTCCTTCCTTTTGCTTGTTGTTTATTGATTCAAGAAACTCAATCATGGATTGCTGACCCGAAATGTAATCTATCGTTCGTATGTCTTTATCAAGAGTATATGTTGGCATTGGGAAGTTCTTTCTCAACGCATCAACAAGTTCCTTGGACACATATGGATAGTCCTTTTTATTCATGTAATCTCCTATCCTATTCTATGGGGATGATATCGTAGTTCTTTATAAAACGCTAATGGAGTTCTTGATTCTGTCTGTATGCCAAGACTTGTCAAGATTTCTGCTATAAGATCAACACAGATGTATCTTGAAGGAGGAGTGATTGCTACACCCATGTCATGAATCATCCATATTGGTTCAGTAATACATCTCCAAAATGGTGAACTCAGTTCCTTACCTACACACTTTTCTTTCCACCCTTCGGATTCACGACCGAGTAAGCATATTCTTTTGTGCGGAGTGTAGTGGTAGTAGACGACTTCTGCTTTATGCCATTTGGATTTACCTGAAGCAGTTGGAAAGAGATACTTATCTTCACAACACAATCCTACATGACAAGAAGAAAAGTTACACATCTTTCCCATCATGTAAGACGCAGCATCTTCACAATCAAACCAATCTACTGTGACAATAATATCATCCACGAAGTATCTCATTTCTCCTATCTAATGTAATACAACCCATTAGAACAAGATAATCCATTCCTGCTATGGTAACGGGATCATTCGCAATAACTTCTTGAGCAACTTGTGCTAGCATAAGAAAGTCAGCAACATTTGCATCGGTAGTAGCAGCACGAATCGCTGCTCTTTCAGTAGATGTAAAACGATTTAGAAACTCGTATGCTGTCCATTTGGGTGGATTGAAATCCCATCCATTCCACTTCCAACCAACTTCGCAGTCAGATGTCGTATGTGCTTTGACACCATTTGCGGGACGATCATCCTGCTCTACGATAGAAACTACTTTGTCCTCTTCATCCAGTATTGCCCATCTCATCGTGTTGATCCTTCCATAGCAACTTCAAAGTAATCAGTATAAAGTGATCTTGAAGCAGACGAACCCGATGCTGATTTGATAATACCAAACCCTGCGGAGAGTCGTCTTGTACTACCCGTGGGAATAGATGCTGTCTCTGTGTGAACAAGGGTTCCGTTGATGTAGTATTTGACCGAAGTTCCAGCAGCATTCACTTCTATTCTAAACTTATACCACGATCCCGCAACAACAGCAACTCCAGTATCTACGGGAGCAGGACCAATACTATTACTCTGTGTAACGATTGACCAGTTTCCGCTGTTAGTTAGATGCTGATAAAAGAAATACGCTCCATCTACTCCTGCTCCTGAGTTGCTATCAAGAAATCCTGATCTTACCGTGAAAGGAATAGTTCCGTTTGATAGAATAGGAATACTATGTACAGCAGTATAAGAGATTGCTCTTGTACCAAACTCTATGGCATCACTTGCTGCTAATCCTACGAATGCTCTTCCCGTAGCACTTGTTCCTGTGCCTGAGTTAGCAATACAAAGTGACTCTGTGGTTCCAATAAAGGTAGTAGTAAACGATGTAGAACCACCTGAGTTTGCAGCGGTCAGTTCTCCAAGAGCATTCATATCATTCTTTATGTTTGGGTTGGCAACATAGTTAGTAGCACCAAGAACTGTAGCACCAGTAAAGTCATGAGTTCCTGTATAATCTATATCCGTAGAAATGGTATTGGGAACATCATTTGATCTTCCCGAACCGCTTACAATAATCTCCCCTGTATTGGAGTTGATTCTACCAAGACGACCAAGATTCTGTACAAGGTCTCCTGCTGCGGTAGGACGAGTGATAGTCAACCCGTTGAGTGCGATAGGGTCTGTGCTTGGAGCAACATAAAGAGTTTGACCAACAGTCCATCCCGTTCCACTCGTATCTGCTTTTGAAATAGTTCCAAGTATAACAGCATGTCCTTGTCCATTCACAGCAATAGAATCGTCAAGTACAAGTCCAACTGCTGGCATCTTGCTTGGATCGTCAGCAAATGCTTGCTCTACTTCAAGAGTAGTGGTTGCTCCTACTGTTCCTGTAATGTAAACAGGAGTACCCTTGTAGAGAATAGAAGCACCTGTGTTCTTTACAGGAACCGAGACCTGTCCTTGTAGTCTACCAAGAAACTCAGTCGCAATAACTTGTTCAGCAGTAACGGTAGTGGTTGCTGTTAGACTATTACAAAAGATATTTCCTTTTAGTTTTCGCTTGACGATATCTTCTATTTCGCCACGCTCTATGTTGTCAAATAGTGCCATTCTTTCTCCTATTCACATAATAGATTGGGGAGGACATGGTCAAGTATCTTCTTGAACATTTTAGGACTGCCGTTATTATCAACTATGCGTTGAAACATAGTGAGTGGATACTTACCTGTAGTCACGCATTTCGCTAAACGATTCTCTTGTGTGTCTTGGATGTTTCCAAGTCTCGCACTTGCTTCTACGAAACAAGTAGAACCTCTATGTGTTTTGATGAACTTCATGTCATCTAGAAAAGAGATGTCATCTATTAGGACGACAGTCTCCTTGAACTCAGATTCAAGACCAAACTCACATAGTTTGGCATAATAAACCTTCTCTTCCTCACGCATATTCTGAAGTGCGAGAGCAAGTTCATCATAACTTTGTTCATGAAGTTGCTTGCGTGATTGGGTTTTACCAACCAACACTTTAGTGAAGGATACATTTATAGGATTGTATCCGTTCTTCTCACACCAAGTCTTTGCATATTGAGAACAATATGTCTTGCCTGAACCTGAGTACCCAGCGAAACCTATTATTCTCATAGAAGACTCCTTATTCTTTCTTGGATTTCTTTGTTTCCGATTGATTCAATCGTTCCCCAATCTGAAGAACATACGATTGTAGTTCCTGAATACAATCCTTCATCTGATCAAGGTGAACCAAAACCATCTTAGGGTTGTACATAGTTTTAGAAACAAACCTTGTAGGAACTTCTGTAAACTTATTCTCTTCTGTCATGATGTCTCCTTACTTGGATTTCTTAGATGACTTCTTGGTCATCTTCTTCTTAGCAGTAGTTGATTTAGTTTCTTTCATGTCCTTCTTCTTGGCA
>Ga0099848_1000428_pt1 | contig 19760 bp, 20 predicted proteins | sample CB_VirMetaG_3_FD_78179 | JGI IMG/M metagenome (GOLD analysis project Ga0099848, IMG submission 78179) | Freshwater to marine saline gradient viral communities from Chesapeake Bay - CB_1508_1S Viral MetaG | ecosystem: Environmental > Aquatic > Marine > Coastal | place: USA: Chesapeake Bay...
CGTATCCGCATCAGTAGAAACTGTATATACATTGGTAAGGTTTGGGTTTGTATTTAGCTTTAGTTGTATCTGTCCCGCTATGCTATCTATTGAATAATTGCCATTATCTAATATAATAGGATAATATGTAATATTATCTTCAGTAATATAAAATGTATTTTTATTATCTCTTATGCTATACATAGATACGGGAAAATCCAAACTTACAACGCTTATAAAATACTCGCCTTCGCCCCAATCTGGTATATTAATCTCATAATTAAAATTATTTACATCAGAATTTTCAACGTTAAGCCGGTAAGCACTATTAATATTAAATATTGCTATATTGGATATTTGGAAAGACATATTAAATATAATTATATAATAATTTTTTCTATGATAAATATAATAATATGGAGTTTGCCGAATTTTTGGAAAATTTAAAAGGACAAAAGAAAACCTATAAAAAACCTGAACGCGAAGGCGTTATTACTAAACGAACTGAAACAGCGCGAAAAAATCAGATATTAGCTGTTCAGGCTAATAAACGCAAAAACCAAAAACAAGCCGAGGAAATACAGCCTGAAATACAGCCTGAAATACAGCCTGAAGAACCACAAGAAAACGAGACAATTAATAAAATGAATTATATAATTGAATATATAAATCAAAAACAAGAAAAACGCGCCAGGAAATCACAAATAGAGGAATTGGCTACACAAGTAAAAAAGAGGCTTAACGCTGAAACAGCCCCACAGGTAGAAGAGGAGAAATTATATAGCAGACACAAATACGACGCATATATAAAGGAATTATATAAATAAATATATAAGATTATTTAATGATTGAAAAGCTTATTATATCCCATAGCGACGCTAGCGTGTCTAGTATAGAATTTAATACCGATATTAAAATTAATATTTCTTATCTGCAGGACATAAAGCGAAAAATATTAGCCTTTGAAGATATTATTACTAATAATCAAAGCTTAAATTATGGCGTTCATAGTCATAGAGATTTTGAAATATTCCAATCCGTCCTTTCATATTATACTAGTCATCCTGAACTAGTCAATTATTAAATATAATAATAAACTCATTATTATATTATATTATTTATATTATGTTTTTTTTTGTTATATTTTAATATATAATTTTTAATAGCTTTTTAATGGTTTATTTTATGGCGGGATTTGAATAAAAAAATCCACCCAAAATAAAAGCCTAGAAAAAGCCGGTTTTAAATCCTCCCAAATCCACCCGACCTAAAATTACACCTTACAAGGGATAATTTAAATTAATATTTTAATATCTACATAAAGGCGAAGTAAGCCAAAATCAGACCATTTATTTATGGGTGGATTTCTAGGGTGGATTTTAAGTTTTCCCCAAATTTACGGGTAGTAAAAGTCCCCGTAAAACTAAACTTTTCACTTTGAAAATTAAAATTTCCAACTTTTTTTGGGTGGATTTTTCAATTCCCAAACTGAAAAGTTTGGTTTTACGGGGACTTTTACTACCCGTAAATTTGCCCAGCCCTCCAAATCCTCCCAAATCCAACCACCCAAAATTACACCTTACAAGGGATAATTTAAATTAATATTTTAATATCAGCATAAAGCCGAAGACATAAAAAAAAAGACTAAAATATCCAAATCCAACCGGTCCCAAAATCCCCCCAAAATCTACCCTTAAATTTCAAACCAGAAAATTTCAAATCCCCCCATAAAATAAACCATTAAAAAACTATAAAAAAAAATAATTAAAAAAACACTTAAAGAAAAGCCACCTTTAATAAGTAATGAACAACCAAAACCAGGAAGCAATAGATATTTATATCCATATGATGAAACATAACGAAGACTTAAATAAAGAATTTTTTATTAATAAGTTTATGCCAAGAAATGCTGAAGAGATGAAAGAAGCAGATATTAAAATTTCTATAGAATTAGAGGCTTTAGAATTATGGGGCATAATGAACAAAATGAAAAATAATAAAGATATTAGTATCCGCCTATTAAATAAAATTAAGAAAATCCTTAAAGATTTAGTTATTATTAAGCATCTTTAAATAATAAATTTTTATTTATTATTTAAGTAATTCGCCTTTGGCTCAAGCTATAAATAATAAATAATGACCGATAAAAAACTATTAAAAAAAATATAAAAAAAAATAATAAAAAAACGACTTAAAGAAATGCCACCTTAATAAGTAATGAACAACCAAAACCAAACCCAAAAAATAAACTTTATGATTAAGAGCCTTAAACTTAGCATTAAAAACGCTAAGGAAGAGCAACACAAGCAAGCAAACAAGCAAAAGAAGGAATATATTAATGCCTTAAACCTTTTTAATACTGTATCCTCATTTATTGACAACGAGGAAGAATTAGAAGGCTATTTTATGGATTGCTTTACTCCATCTAATCCTAAAAACGATAAAGTAGCGCTTAAGCAAATCCGCGCGAAGGCTTATAAATTATTCTCAGTGTTTAACAGCCTAAAATATGATAATAAATTTAATGTTGTCTTTAACGATAACAAAATAAATAATATTATTAATGTCCTTAATTGTCTAAGCATTATAGAATGCCTGTAAATTATAAATAATAAATAATAATTTATTATTTAATATATGATTTATTTACCCTAAATATATGATTTAGTATAAATAATGTATTTACCCTAAATATATGATTTATTTACCATAAATAATAATAGCTAAACCAAGCAGGGCTATATTTTACATTTATGGCGGGAATGCCGGTTTTTGTCATAATTGCGCCGTGTCTTTGTCTATAATTATATCTTCTTATTTTGTCTTTATGGTCCAAATGGCTATATAATTTTAATGGGGTCCGGTCCTCATAATGCTGATATTTAGAACTGCCAAATTCCACGCCTGAACCATCAGCTAAAATTGCCCTATATTTTTTATTTGGGTTTCTTGCCCTTTCAAAATATAATATATTATTATCCTTCATTATTATTATTTATATAATAATAATTATACCGTAATATTCATTAGCTTCATTATTTCCCTTTCTATAAATTTTTTATGTCTATATTTAGCATCTGCGCGTTTTTGTGCTTCAGTTCTTACATTTACAATTATCCCTTTTTTAGTTTGTCTTGTTAATTTTTCCTTTCTGTAAGCTCTAGCTTTATTAATATTTGGTATATTATCCATTGCTTCCTGTTCTGCCTTTCTTAAGTCGTCTAAATTATCAGTATTAACCGCCTTAATTAGGTCAATCCTTAAATTTTCAGGTCCATATTTCTCAAATAAATAATATACGCTCTTATTTCTTTGATTATTTCTATATGTGTATGCGTGTTTATACATTCTTTCGCCTAATGTTTTAGAACACGTTGAACCTATATATATATCGTTCTGGCAATCTGGACATATTGGAGCTATCATATATACCTTCGCAAATTTGATATCGCCTTTGGTCATTATATCGTTTTAGATTTTTTATTTTATTATTTAAACGTATTTTTAATTATATTTTTTTATTTAAATTTAAATATTTTTTAAATATTTTTTAAACATTTTTAAATTATTTTTTATTGTCGTCCTTGTCCTCGGCTGGTTCGCTAATATCTACTACGCTATAAGGTATCGCCATACCATCCCTAAGAATACGGGACGCTATTATACTTCTTTCTTTGCTTTCCTTTTGTGCTTTACTGCTAAGCAAAAACAACAAAGCCCCAATTGTGGAAATAACGCCTGAAGAAACGGAGAACTCTACGGCGTTATTTTGAAAAGCTGACGCTAAATAGGCAGGTATGGCACTCAATGACATTATTACCTTACTGAAAATCTCTAGGGCATTTCCACACCGGCGCCAGGTAATCTGACTTTTTAAATTACTACGTAGATTACGTATTAAATTTGGCTCTAATATACTTTTGACTTTTTCGCGTAAATCATTAGATATTTCCTTTTTAAAAATGACTGTATTATCTGTTTTAGGCTCGTCCTCATATCTATTAAATAAATTTTTATTTGTGTTAGGAAGCGCCCCGAGAGGTTGTATAATAGGAGATATTGGCGTCATTGGGAAATTCTGCGCCTTCTCTTCTTCTTCTTCATTATCCATAATATAATATCTTATATTTTATTTTTTGATATATTGTATATGTTGGTCTAAACTGTGCCCCATTTCCTGGGCTCTTTGTTTTAATTCTTTAAGGTCTTCCCCGCCTTTATATGATGCTATAATATGTCTTAACATTGAAGAGCCTATATTTTTTTTAAAAATGCGGTTTAATACCCGCGTAATGCTATTATTAATAAATGGTCGCCCATCATAATAAACGAGGAAAGGTAAGCCTTCGTGCTTCTTTGTCGGTTTGCCCTTTATTAAAGGATGATTTAATAAATAAGTATGTATTATTTTCAGTAATTCAAAGCTTTCAATTTTGACCGTTCGGCGGTTTTCTCTTTCTTCAGGCGTTTCGTTTTTGTTGTCGTCAGATTTGCTAGTTTTATACTTGTTAAAAATAAATTTTTCATTGTCTTTTTTTAGGATTAAATAATTCTTATTTGTGTCTTGTGGTTTGTTGTCAAAGTTTAAGACCATAATATTATAGTCAAGGTTGCGCCTTGGTAATATATACGTATATAAACTTAATATCAAATAGTTTAATAGGTCGTTATATTGCTTTTCTGTCTTAACGTTGTCCTTAATCTTGTCTTTTAATTCGTCGCGTGTTTTAATAATATCCTCATAATTTAACCAATTAATACGCTGTTTTTCTGTCTTTTCGTTTTTAATTTCTTCTTCATTGTGCGCTTTGGCGTAATCCATCATAAGAGAATAATAAGCCTGTTTAGCCTTCATAAAAGGCTTACTTTTAAAACGTTCTAATCCTAATATAGAGCATATAGCGCCTAAATACATTTTTTTTGTATTGTCGGCTTTTAGCCCGAATATCTTATTTATTATTTCGTCCTTGGCTTTAATGAAATTTAAATTATTAAAGGGTTCGTCGTCGTTAAGCTTGTAAAGGACGCGTATATAAGCCGTTGCTGTGCTATCGCTTATTTTTTTCTTCTCCTTTATTTCATTAAATAAAATAGTCATAAAATCGCTATAAATCATATTATAAAATCTTATATTTTATTTTTATAATATTAATTTATTTGATAAACCGTTCCTTATTTCTCCGGTATCCATATCTATATACATAAATGGATGCTCAGAACTATTTATTATTTCTTCATATATCTCGGTAAATTCTTTATATGTTAATTTTATATTTATTTTCTTATATATTTCCTCCAGTGCTTGCCTTGGTGTATTCTTAAATATTAATATAGTATTTAAATTGTCCCTTATTGAAGGGATACAATCGGTCCAACTTTGACTAAGTATTATTATACTTACTTTATAATGTCTAGCCAGCTTAATAAAATCGCTTAGTTCTTGGTTAAATTTTAAATCGTTGCTCATATCATCAATAATTACTGTATAATCGCTAACCCTATATTTTAACTTGCTGGGCTTTCGTTCCTTGACTTTAATATGATTAGAAGTAATAATTTTTTCTTCATCGTCTGAGCTTTCGGCTTCGGTTTCGTTCTCGTATTGTCTTTTTAGAAAGTTCCAGAATATATTAATCCTATCTTTTATAATAGCTTTTTCCTGTCCCCTTGTTGTTATTTCTTGCTCTATTGTTTTAATTTTGTCGTAATATTTGGCGTTTATTTTGTTTTGCTTACAGTATAATTTAATTTTCTTCATAATTGGGTCGGTTGTATGGGTTCCGCTAAAAACTAATAATAATTTGGTCTCTTTACTAATCATCATATTTAATATATTATATAAAACCGTAGTTTTTCCGCTTCCACGTTTTCCACATAAGAACGTCGCAAAATGTGGCGCATTGAATATTTCAGCGTGCTTAAATGGGCGGTTATCCTTATTATTATTATCTAATGGTTTTATTATAATATCATTTACTTTTTGAAATTTAAACATATTATATTATCCTAGATATATTTATAAAATTGGAATAGAATACCTAAAAATATATTATCGCCTGGATTGACTGGCGTAAAAGGCGTATTATTAAAATCATATACTTCAATATCCAAGGTCGGGGGTAGGGGATTAAGTAATGTAATATCCAATTCTATATTATTTACGTTTGTCTGACCTTCAGCAATACCAATATGGGCAAATTTTCTATTAAATAAATTACTCCATAAGCTTAGAAGTTCGGCGTGGTCGCCAATAGTTCCACCGCCACCGCCTCCGGTATTTTTGTATGTCGTTTCCAAATACTTTACTATTACTCCGTCTGGCTGAAATCCAACGTCGGCTAAAGATATAGAGGCGGTATTTTCAGTTCCTAAAAAAATATTTACAAGCTTTATATGAGTTGCTCGTTTTCCATTACACATATTATAATAAACTTATAAAAAATTTATTATAGATATTTATATTAATTTATTCTTTATTTTATATTCAAATACTGTAATATTCTCTAATTGGGCTTTGTGCTTAATTGTTTTAATATGAGTATTATATGTTCCGCGCTGTATTGTCTTCCCGCAAGTGCAAATAACAGGCTTTCTAAACATTTCTAATAATCTATCCTTATTATCCATATAATACTTCTTCCCATATTCTTTTTTCTTCATAGCATCAGTAATTTCTTTTTCCAATTGTATAGGAGTTTCAGACGTCATTATATATATATTATATATTTTTTTAAATAGTTTTTTTTAAATATTTTTTAAATATTTTTTAAATGTTTTTTTTATGGTTGGATTTTAAAGTTTGCCAAAATCTACGGGTAGATAAAGTCCCCGTAAAACCAAAGTTTTAGGTTTGGGACTTGAAAAATCCACCTAAAAAAAGATGGAAATATTAATTTTCAAAGTGAAAAGTTTAGTTTTACGGGGACTTTATCTACCCGTAAATAAATCAAGATATTAAAATCCACCCAAAAAGAAAATGTCTAATTTACATATTAAGACCGTTAATATTTCTATCATCTATAAGCATATTAGTAGGCGTTATTAGGCTTCTTACTTGACCACCTATTAAAATATTAGGTTCATTGAGACGCAATAATCCGCCCGTTTGTTCTACAGTAATATTTTTATAAATACTTGGGTCTAATGGTGTAAGATATTTAATAACTTTATCATTAATATTAAAATTAGTAATTTCCCCAAGTTGTCCCGCGCGTTGTTCATCAGCATAATTAGACTTTAAGCCCTTGGCTTTCATTGCCCTTACATTTTGGCGTCCCATATCTTGCGCAGTCTTTCTGACCTTTGGCAAAACTCCAGCCTCTACTATTATATCCCGTCTATATAATTTCCCTACTTTTTCTTTTCTATCTACATATTTATTTTTTCTAGTAATAGAGCGTTGGGCTTGTTCTTGTAAAAATTTATTAACCTCAGCCTCTCCTACTGGTATATGGCATTTATACGTATAATCCGGCTTAGCCCCACGTTCAGCAACGGCGCGGGCGTTTTGTATTCTATTACTTACACATCTAGAGGGAATTTTACCCTCTTCTTTTGCTATTTTAATATCCTTTTTAACTTCCTCTTTCTGTAGTGCTGGTTTAGCTTGGCGTTTAGCTTTATATTTAGCGTCTGCCCGTTTTTGTGCTTCGCTTCTTGCCCCTGCTTTTTGTCCTTTGTCTGCACCAACTATAAGAAGATTATATAAATCATCGGCTTTTTTGCGGTCAGCTTCCAATGGCGCCTTTTTCATTTTTAAAACTTGCTTATCCATAATATATATATTAACTTATATATTATTTATTTTATGATGAATATAATAATTTATCTATTATAAACCATTACAACCTTATTATTATCATATTTTTTATATGTTTTATTTTTGATAGGCTTATCAGTATAATAATATACTATATAGCCATTTAATTTTTCAGTTTTAACTACTGGCTTATATGATGCCTTATTTAATATCTCCTTTATTTGCTTCTTTCCATATGATTTTTCCTTTATTAATATAGCTACGGGTTTTTTCGCTTTTGGTTCTTTACCAGCGCCTTTAAATAATGTATCCAGCCTAGCTTTAAAGTTTGTAATAATATCTGATGTTTTCTTTAGGTTTGTTAAGTTGGCATCAAATATTTTATTTATGTCCTGTAATATCCAATCGTATAATATAGAATTACCAAGGTTTGAAGTCTTTAATAATTCAGTTATAAACCACTGGCAATTATAATCGGTCGTATATTTGGCTACTATTGTCTCGTCATATTTCTTTAACAACGCTTCAAACATCTCGCCAATTGTTATTTTCTTATTGACTTCTATATTTCGAAATTCGCGCTTTACACCTGCAACGACCTGCCCTTGTTGTGCATCGGTAAGCCAAAAATTAGCGGGCACCTTCTTAAGCTCCACTTGGGGGTTCTTCTGTGTTTTATATATATTTTCCTCGCCTGTTTCTGGGTTCTTTGTTTTGATTAATGCGCTAAGATGGAACACGCTATCATATCCGTTTTTAATTAAATTTTGGTCAATTTGCCCCCCGGATAAGAAATTAAGCAAACCCGCTACGGCTTTTTGTATTGGTTGCCTGACTACCTGAATTCCAACAACTGGGTCCAAGTTATCCGTTAATATGCGCTTTAAAGCCGGGTTGAACTTATGAATATCGCGGAAAAACGCATCTAAACGGCGCTTCAATTCTGCGAAGAATGATTTAACGCCCTCTTTGAACTTTTCCCACGTAATACCGGCGCCGAAACTCTCGACATATTTACGCTCAAATTTGCGGATTGTGTCGTCTTCCTTGCTTCTTTCATCGTAAAAAGTAGCCTCGCTATATGGTCTATTATTAAATCTATTAATTAAAAAGTTCATACACCAATACCCGCAATTATAGCTGTCGTCGTTTTGTTGTTTGACAAAGTTAATTTTTAGTGGTATATATGTCTTAGCGTCTAGCCTATCTGCTAAAATCTTAATAAATTGATTTATTAATTTAGGCGGTTCTTCGGCGAAGCTATCATAATATTCTATGACGTTTTTATGGTCTGGTCTTGCGTCAAAATAACAAGCTACCCAATGGGAGCCGGTCTGACCTCTTGGGCTTAGATTAATAATAAGTGCTCCGCGCCCTTGCTTTTTAATCTTATTTACTACGTCTTTAAGCTCGTCAATTGCAAAGGTGCCCATATAATCGTCATATTTTCCCATTACACTATTTACTTCGCTCTCATAAAGTCCTCCGTTTAATTGTGCTTTGGATAAATAGCCCCTTGCTGGTTGTGGTCGTCCTGCTGGTTGTGGTCGTCCTGCTGGTGGTGGTCCTGCTTGGTCTGCGTCTGCTGGTTGTGGTCGTGCTGGCTCTTCGTCTGCTCGGTCTGCGTCTGCGTCTGCGTCTGCGTCTAATAGTGCATCCGCTACGTCTCTATCGTTATTTAATGGGTCGTCGTCTAAGTCATTAAGTAATCCTACGTTGTTCCATAATTGCGTTAAATCATCGCCTATTATTCTATTTAATATCTTCTTTAATTCTTGGTCATTGCTTAATACTGCGCTATGTCGTTTATATTCGTCTGAAAATTGCGATACCCGTATTTTACCTAATTTTTTATCATCGGGTAAAAAGTTTGGTTTTATTTTGGTCTTAAGTTCATTATTTAGGTCTTGCTTAAACTGGGCATATCTTGCTCTATCCTCTGCGTTTCCAAATCCCATTGTGTCCTGTATGTCTTGCAAAGATTTAATTTTATATTTTTTCAATATCTGCTTAAAACCTGCGCTTTCATTAGAATTTAAAAATCTAATTATACCTTCTTTTTTGCTTCCTTTTATAGTGTCGTCTTTGCTTTGGAAATTATCGCTCCGGGCGTGTAATTTATAAATAATGGTATATGGTAATGCTATCTTTTCCCCGTATTTTTTAAGACGTTTATATTCTATTCTTATATTTTTAAATATATCCTTCTCTTTCTCTGCCTGTTGCTTCTCTTCTAGTGCCTCCTTTTTTTCTGTTAATGCCTGCTCCTTTTGTTTAGAAACTTCGGCTTTCTGTTCTTGTAATATTTCTACTTCCTTTTTTTGCGCCTTTGCCAAGTTTTCTAATATTGTCTTATTCCTTATTAGTTCTGTCAATTGCTGAGGCGACATTTTATTTAATTCATTTTTATATTGTGCCTGTAATACTTCCTTCTCTGGTTTGCTTGCTTTTCGTATTCTGGTATTATATTTTTTCTTTAATAATTCCTCGCGTTTCTTCAGTAATATATGTATCTTTTTTATAGCATTATTTAAAATTTGAGCTTCAGCCATTCCTTTATTCAGCTTGACTAATATAAACTCATTTTTTTTATTGCCATATTTAACCTTAGCGTATCCTTTAGGCGCACTTTTCATTATCCTAAGTTTAAACTTATTTATAATGTCTGTAATATACATTATAAAAGCATATATAAAAATAAAAAATTAATATTATTTTTACAAATCATAATTAGACAAATCCACACCGGGGAATAAATCTTCGGGGCTAATTCTAAGTGCCTTACTTAGGTAGCTTAATTTTTTATTAAGAATAATAAGGGCAGGGGTAATTATACTTAGTGCGCGCTTTGTTTCGTTGGTCGTTGCTTGTTGCGCTATATCTTGGACTATACCGCCTCCGCTTTGTTCGTCATCGTCGGCTATGAAATCTACAAATTCACGGGCAACTCTTGGGTCAAATAGACCCTCAAAATTACGCCCATCCCTCTTGCTCTTCTTGCGTTGTAATTGCGCGTTTAATATCTCTACTATTTGGTCCCAGCGTGCCTTTCTATTTACGCTATCAAATACAGAGGTAGCAATTCCGCTGATTTCTTCCGCGCCCTTCTTAATGCCTTCAATAACTGCTGAAGCGTCAATACCGCCTTTTATTGGTTTCTTGGCTGGGGCTTTCTTTTTGTAGCTTTCTTTAGCTTTAACCATAGCCTCCTTAAGGCTAAGTCCTGGGTTTTGTTCTCTTACATTTTTAAGGTGTTCGCGCCACGCGTTTAAATGGCTCATATCTCTCGGCATTATATAATCTTATATATTTATATTTTTCATTAATAAATTATTAAAGTCCGCTGTATTGCTCATAGCTGATAATATATTATCCTTAATATTTTCGTATCCTAATTTTATTATTTCCTCGTTGGTTTGGTTCTGCGCGTCTTTGATATAAATATAGGTAGAAAATACACGCTGGATATCATCGCTATTTTTCAAGCAAACGCCATAAAATATTTGGTAAGCTTCATTAAAATTTTCATAAGAAACCTTTAAAGCTTTGACATCATAAAGTTCATTAAATTTTTCATTATTCATTATATATTATTATATATTTTTTTATTAATATATTTCGCTTATTGTCATATTAAAATATCCATATCCACCCTGGGGGCTGACCGCAAGCACTCGCACGTATAAGCGCACTTCATCGCCATTTTTTAAAGGACAAATACCGGACATACTACAGCCTTTCTGCCCGTATTGCTGGCTTGTATAGCATATAACAGTTTCAATACCTGTATTTATGTCGTTATATCTTAACTCATAATCAAAGGTAAAGCTCGTATTATCAATAAAGCCGGACCACTGACAAACGTAATATTTAAGTAATGAAGGACTAGAGCTATTCGTAATTATCGTAGTATAAGTTGTTGGGCTGTCCCACTGGTAGAATGACCGGAATAAAGAGCCGGGGTTATTATAGTTGGCTGGATTGTTTGTAAATCTTGAATACCCAAGACCCCACAAAGAGCCGTTGTGCTCGTATCGTCCCGATATATGAGCGCAGGTATTATTAAAGTATTTAGAATAATAGGGATTATATCGGTTTATAGTCATTGCGTTCAAATCGTCCCAAACTACCCCAGCGTAGCGTTCGCTGGTATTTTTGCGTATAAGCATACCGCCGTATCTAGTTCCGCTATTTGCGCGGTTGTAATCAATAATTAAGGCGTGGTCCGTCTGGCTTTCGTTATATTGCGCCGTGCTATTTTCAAGCCTTAAATTACCATTGTATAAGTGTAATAATTCCGTGGGCGATGATTGATTAATACCAACTAACCCGGCATTAGTAATTCTTAATCTTTCTGATACGTTCGTAGATAAACCAATAGGAGCAGTATAAAATACCATATGAGAACTGCCCCCGCCGTCGTTAATCCCGGCTATTGTTAAGCTGGGATATGCTCTACCGTAAAAGGTCGCCATACTTAACCTCGGCTGACCTGAAACACTACCGCCCCCTACTATATTTAAAATTGTCGTCGTGCCAGCTGTGCTCTCTGTATAGATGGCGTTATAGCTTCCTGGCGTGTTCGCGTATCTACGGACCATAAACTCGTCATTATAGCCTGAACAGTCAATTTGTAAGAGCTTTGAGGGCGCCGTGTTGTTAATCCCAATCTTTCCGGATGCGTCAATAGTTAAATAATCTCTAAACCCGCCAGCGTCATATTTAGCAAAATATAATTTATCAGCCATACCAATATTCCAGCCATAAGCCGGGCTTGAGCTGACATTTTGCCCAAATATATTAATATTAGTATTTTTTATCATTTCTATTGTTGTGCTTGGTAATGTAAGCCCGCTTATACTATTAGATATTTCAATTTTCCCGCTTATATCAATATTATCGCCTAAATTAAAGGTGGTCGCATTTATTGTCCCAGCGTTTAGCGTTGTAAAATTACCAATTACCCCGCTGACGTCATTTAATAATATATTATTTGCGCTTATATCTATACATTTTAAAGTGTTTTTAACGTTTAAAATCCCGCTAATATCAACGTTATTATGAAATTTAGAAATACCTGAAATATCCAAATAAGAGCCCATTATATATCCCGAACTATACAAATTACTGCCGTTTATATTGCCTAATGCCTGAACGTTATTAGCTGTATAAAAAGCATTACCTACAACAGTTCCAGAGCTTACAATATCGCCTATCGCGTCTATTTCGTTCGCGCTTATATCGTGGCATAATACATTATAAAAATTAGCGTTTCCGCTAATTCTTACATTGTTTGCGCTTAAATCGCTTATTATTGAATTATTAAAATGGGATATATTGGCGCTTAAGTCCTGAATTATTGACTTATTTATAATTTCCTGATTAGCAATATATAAATTATTAGCGGATATATCCTGGGCAAGTGTTGTATTTGGTAGAATTGCCAAGCTTCCACCAGTCATATTTAAAGTTTGGGTATATAAATAAGGCGTATGAATTTGCCCGCTAACGTCTAAATCGGCATATATTGATATATCATTATGAACGATTAAATTATTGCTAATATCTACATTATTAAACTCAGAATTACCTAAAACGGCTAAATATCCGCTAATATCTACATTATTAAACCCAGAATTACCTAAAACGGCTAAATATCCGCTTATATCTACATTATTAAGCTTAGAATTACCTAAAACGGCTAAATCTTGATTTAGGTATGTCTTTCCCTCCACTGTTAAATCTCCGCTAATGTCTATATCGTTATAAATTAATAAATTATTAGTGCTTAATGTTCCGCTTACGTCAATATTCAAGCATTGAATATTTCCGCTAGCTTCTAAATTATCGCATTGAATATTTCCGCTAATATCTAAGTCGCTATCTATTATTATATTTGTATTAACAGGCTTAATAATATTTAAATGCGTATCTCCTTTGCTTATTAGCTCATCATTAACAATTAAGGAACCTATATTGGCATTATCAATATCATAGAAGGAGGACCGGTTTAAAAGGTTCTGTCTATTTGGATATGTATAAGGCATTATTAATTATAATTATAAAATAATATTTTGGGTGGATTTTAAAATCTTGATTTATTAACGGGTAGATAAAGTCCCCGTAAAACCAAACTTTTCACTTTGAAAATTAATATTTCCATCTTTTTTTAGGTGGATTTTTCAATTCCCAAACTGTAAAGTTTAGTTTTACGGGGACTTTTTCTACCCGTAAATTTGCCCAGCCCTCCAAATCCTCCCAAATCCTCCCAAATATATAATCATATTAAAATACACATTACAAGGACGCAACGCCCAAGCCTAAAAAATAATATTTTAATATCTACATATAAACGATGTAATATATTATCTATATATATATATATAAATATATATAAAATGTTTAAAAATATATAAAAAACTATAAAAAAAAATATTTAAAAAACTATTTAAAGAATATTTTATAAGTATATATAATGATTAAGAACATTCGCGAAAAATGCCCAGTTATCCCAGTATATATTACTATGAAGGATAACAAGAAAAACCCCGAAAGCTTCAGCGTAAAACATCCAAGCAATGGCGAAAAATGGTTTAGCCTAGCCCCAAATGATGCTTATATTTTGAATTATAAGCATAAAGGGCTAGGTATTAGCACGCCAAACGCTCTACACATTGGAATTAAGGGACGCTTTATTGTAATAGACAGCGATAAAAAAGAAACCTCAGAAATCATTGATAAAATTATAAATGAAAAACAAATTAAAATATATAAAACGCCCTCTTTTTCAACAGCCCAAAATAAGGAATTGGCTAAATACCATTATTATATCCCATATAGTAATAATTTTAAGGATATTAAAAAGATGGTAGAGGACGAAATATTAAAGGTAGATATAATTACAGATAATATAATAGAGCCAATTGAAAACCTTATAATTTTAAATGAAATGTCCAGAGATTACAAATATAATATAAGTAATCAACATTTTAAAGATATATTAATAGGGCTTTCCAAAGCAATAAGCGAGGGTAAATACGATGAAATCAAAAGCAAAAAAGCAATTAATAAATTAAATAAAATAATGGCAAACATACAGGAAACAAATACTAAAATAATATTAGAAGAAGAACAAGAACAAGAACAAGAACAAGAACAAGAACAAGAAGACCCAAAATTAAATTTACTAAGACAAAAAATAATTAATGATACGTCAATATTAAAAAGATTACTGAAGAATATACCAGATAACGAAACATATGATAATTGGTTAAAGGTAATGTTTAGCATTGCTGATTTATGTAATAATAATGATACATCCACTAAAGATAAGCTATTTTTTATTTTTGATGAATGGAGCAAAGGAGCACAAAATTACGACTACAATAAGAACAAAGAGCAATTTATAAACGTTAAGCCAATAACAGGACAACCAAAAATTACTGTAAGGACTTTATTACATCTTTCACGAGAAAATAACGAGATAGAACATAAAAAAATATTAACAAAATATAGCCTTATTAAGCTGGATAATCAGAAGGTAGAAAATGGAAATGTTAAAGAAGCACTTGAAAAGATTACCTTATCCCATTCAAATATTGCTAATTTTATTTACAACAGAAACCCAAATAAATATATCTTTAGGAAGTCATTAAATAAGAACGAGCACGGAACATATTACTTTTTTAAAGAATATGAGGGCAACTATATAATAGAAGGTTCAGCAAATACACCCAGCCAAGGCTTAACCTTTGTAATGGATGAATTAGAAGAATTTAAAAAATACGCCAACGAACAAATTACAAGCATAAGCGACGATATAGAAGCTAAGCAACTACAAGCCTTAAGACTAAAATATTCAAATAATACAGTAGTATTTGGTAATTTGGATTTCTCCGCTAAGATACTTAAATTATTGGCTGAAAAATATGAGACCAACGACAAAATAGAGGAATTAATAGATGCTAGCCCGTTTTTAATACCATTTAATAATTGCGTCTATGATTTCAGAATTAAACAGTTCAGAAAGATTAAAAAAGATGATTATATTAAGACTAGAATATCTTATAATATAGATACAGAATTAATAGAAGGTAAAAAGAAGCTAGAAAATTATGATTATAAAGGTATTTATGATTTCATATATTCAATTTTTGAGGATGATGAAAAGGTTAAATATATATTAATGGTCAATGCTTCTAAATTAATTACTGGATACGAGTATGCCTATTTTAATTTAGGCTGTGGTGGCAATGGGAAAGGCTTATTAGATTATCTATTAGAGCAAGCATTAGGACCATTACATTATAACGCGCCATCAAACTTTTTGAGCGCAAGAGCCAACGCGGAAATAGATACAAGCCTTACAGCTATACCCAGATGCGTAAGAAATATAGTAGTAAAAGAGGTAGTTGAAGAACAACAAAACAAAGAAGGAATTGATAGCGAAATATATAAGTCTCTTACAGGCGAGAAAAGCGTAATACGTAGAACTATACACTCTAAAGAAATGATTGAAATACCTATTAATTTTACTATTGATATACAAAGCAACTACAACCCACAAATTAAGCCAGATAATGGCGTCAAAAGAAGGACTAGATTAATACGCTATCTTTTGGACTTTGTAGAGAACCCCAAATTACCAAATGAAAGAAAAATTAATTTATCTATGAAGGACAATATAGACGCCCAATTTTCTAAATTATTTATGCTTAACTTAATAATGGAAGCTAATAAGCTATTTAATTATGATGAACAAACAGGCAAAATTACAAGGGCTAAAATTGACGAGCCCGCGGACTTTTTGAGAGAGAAAGAGGTATATTTTAACTCCAACGACGAATTACAGCAATTTTTAGACGAAACAATAGAAACAACAAATAATAACGCTGATAAAATAGCACTCAGTGCCATTACTCAGGCATTTAATACATTCTTCAATAAAGAGGGACGCCTAAAATGGTCAAGTAGAAAATTAGCAGATGAACTAGCACGCAAGAAATACGAACGCGTTAAGGACAGCGTAAATAAGATAAGAGGCATTAAATGGCGCGACAATGGCGACGAGTAAAATATAATAATTAATAAATTATTATATTAATCAAAGGTAAGCCTTATATTATCTTTAATTTCCTTTTCTTTTTGTGTATTATCTATAATAATATTTTCATTATTATTTTCATTATTATTATTATATTCCTTTATCTTCTGTTTCATTGTATTTATTGCGCTTTTGCTTCTTCTTCCTCTATTTATTCCCATATTTATTATTGACTTACTCCTAAAATCCATTATATAAGATTATATAATATTATTTAAATAAGATATTTTAATTAAATAATATTATAAAAACCGGTTTTTATAATATTAATTATATAAATTTAATAATTATATAATATTATTTTATATCCTATATTAATGATTAAGAATTATTACGAACTATTAGGGCGATTTTTAAGACTTGGAGCCAAAAAGCAACAGCAACAAAAGCAACAACAAGAATACAAACACGGAATATATAAGCAACAAAAAGCGCAGATATTAAGAGAAGACTATAATAAGGAAGGATTAGAAAAATATATTAATATGAATAAAAAGGACGATGACGAATATATGGCATTAATAAAGGATAAACGGGATAATTTAATATTCAGATATAAATATTTAAATGATATTATATTAAATGGTGGATGCCTTCAAGATTTGACCAAAGATTACGGACCATTTCTATATGATAGAACATATAAAAATAAGGAAAAAACGGATGACGAATATATGGCAGAAAACGTAATACCCTTTTATATGTGTATAAAAAAAATAATAGATGATAAAAAGTAATTATTTTATAGCTTATTAGATATAAAATATAATATTTTTTTTTTATTCAAGAACGGCGCCGATGTCCTTACCTAGCTTAAGCTCACGGTCAAAAATGAACCAAGTAAACCAAGTAAGACCGTCGGCGGTGGTCTGATTGTTAATGTTAAGGGAAACAAGGGCTGAGGCACCGTATTTCTCCATATCTAAGCCACCGGTAATATGGCGGTCTCCGTGGGTTCCGTCCATAGCACGAGCACCGACAAAATCATTAATAATTACGCAGTTAAACTGATGGGTAAGGCGTGTATTATTGCTTGATTGTTCCAAAGTATCTACGCAATGGTCGTAAAGGTCAAATTGCCCATTAGCCGGGACCCAATCTGAATATAGCCAGTTGCTGTCTAATTGTTCGTCGTTAATTTGAACGCGGACGCCGTTATATTTTACGCCGTCAAAGTTGCTATTGTTGTATGTATCAGAGAGAGAGGCAAGGCTGGTTGGATAGCAGGTAGTGTAAATACCGCGGAGTTTCTTACCAAATGATTTATTAATGGTAGTATTTAGGGATTTGCTACCGGTTCCGCTTGTGTTTTGCTTTTGAGTATAGATATATGGCATTGGGTAAGATAGAGTATTATTTACAAATTTGCGGGTAATATCGCCTACTACGCTATCCTCTAGGCAGATAGGAACGTATAGGTCCATATTCTCAAGTAATACTGAAGATACGTTCGTCGCGCCGGTTGCGGTTACGGGGAGAGCGCCGGTTTTCTCGTAGATGAAGCCTGAGAATTTGTTAAAGGTAATTTCTAAGCGGGTCTCAGCGCCAAACATTAGCCAGGCATCGATAAAGGCAGGGGTTAGGTGCTTAAGATAGATACGCTTATAAAACTGGACTGGCACAACTGGGGGTCCGGCGGCGTATAAATTACAATCGAGCATATGCTGGGGCTCATATAGAGAAGTAGCCGGTGTGCCGTTGGCAGCGCTCTTAACTAGAACGTCGCCGTCAAGTTTTCTATTTTCTTCAATCATAGAAGGGAGGGATGCGGGGTTAAGGACGAAACCATTACTATTAAAGCCCGTAGTATCAGCAACCCGGCAAGCGTGGAAAAAGCTATCTTGTGGTTGTTCTATGAGTTGCTTTTTAGTGTAAAGTATGGGGTTCATAGCGCGCATAAAATGGGGTATATATTGTTGGTCAATAATGGAGGCTCCATTAAGATATGACAACTTAACGCCATATACTAATCCGCAGGTATCATTAAAGAGTGTCGCGTATTTAGCGTTATCAGTCATAGTTACGGTGCCCTTGACCGGGATAAAGCAATCTGAGGAGCCGAGGTTTTGGACGCGATTAGATGGCAGGGCATACTCTAAAATTTGGTAGCTTGTATTATCAATAGTCAAGCTATTACCGGCTTGATTTATTGGGCTGTTGCGGGTAATCATTTGCTTAGGTTTCTTTTCAACAAACTTAATATTATTAAGTTCTGGGCGTAGGGACATAGTATTAGTAGCCATAAATATATATATATTAACTTATAAATTATTTTTTCTTAATTATAATATTTGATTTATTATATCCTTTATTTTTTTATTGTCGTCATTTTCTTTTTCAGGTTTCTTAATATTTTCTAATATATTTTTAAATATTTCCTCCTGTTTTTCGTTGTATTGTATAAGGTATTTAATAAAGTAATCTATTTTTTTAAATGTATTATCCTTTTTAAATATTGCCAGCTTTAAGTAATAATCAGCATTATTTAAGTCTATTAATTGGTGCCACTGGTCGGCAATTTGAAAATTGAATATACTACTAATCCTATTTAGTGGCTTGGCTGTGCCTATAATATCGCCTGTATCATAAGATAATGAAGAAAAGGGCTGGGCACCTCTTAAACTAAAATTTAAAAGGATATTAGACCTTATAGAGATATTATTACCTAATACTATATCGCTATATATATATACTTCATCATCTGGTGCAAGATTACACACGTAAGGACTTATTAATGTATTCCCACTAAATGAATATACAGCGCTTCCGTTATTTATAATACCGCCTCCTTTTCCGTTGTAATCAAAACCAAGAACAGCGTATATTTCGTTGCTATCCGTAGATACTGAATTTAAAAATTTAATTTTGCCTGTGTCTGGTGTCCCGTTGTGGCTTATTGTTAATTTCCCAGTTTCGGGC
>Ga0099848_1000429_pt1 | contig 19735 bp, 31 predicted proteins | sample CB_VirMetaG_3_FD_78179 | JGI IMG/M metagenome (GOLD analysis project Ga0099848, IMG submission 78179) | Freshwater to marine saline gradient viral communities from Chesapeake Bay - CB_1508_1S Viral MetaG | ecosystem: Environmental > Aquatic > Marine > Coastal | place: USA: Chesapeake Bay...
CGATAGAGCAGGCGCATTTCGTCAACAACTGCTGTAACTGTGACATGAGTGTCAGTGAATGAGGTGTCTTCGATTGCAAGGACTGTCATCAGTTGTCATCCACGTAGGAATAGGTTTTGGTAATGACACACTTGTACTTGTTCCATGCACGTGCACTGCGGTACTCGCCATGGAAACGTTGTTCATCAAGTGTGTTGTCTTGTGCCCTACGCATAGCGCAGGCAGCAAGGTTGATGCGATCAAACAAAGTGAGTTCGTCGAGATAAAGAGCCATGAGCTGAGTTGAGTAGGTGGACGGGACCTGGGACTTACACTGTCTCCTTCTGTGCTATTTGCACAACGAGTACAGACGCCCAGTTCTTCAGATTATCTTAATGTTTCGTTTGCTTAATCCTGTGCCAGGGATACTAATTGATCCACGGACACCAGACTCACGTGCATTGAGTGTGAGCTGGAACGGACCAAGCTGAAACGATTTGGTGTACGACTTGATTCCATGTTCTGTGACATTGAATCCAGCGATAGTCTTGTCAAAGTTGATTGGTGATTTGTCTTTAGTCATAGCAAATACGTTTGAATAAAAGGGAACCTTTCTTTCGATCACCTTGAACAATGTAAAAATCGTTCAGTCCATTTGTATTTACATACAAAGGCGCAGGCAAAACAATGTTGTTGTCTCTGATAGTTTGCATGCGAAGTCTTAGATGACGATCAAAAGTATCTTTAGTTCTCTCAACATTCTTTGAGTTAGTAGCAGAACAGATAAAAGCTAAAAGCTCTTCATAACTATAGAAAGTTTCAGTTTGCTTTAGCTTAATTTGCAAAGTAACAGTCGTTGTTGTCGTCTTGATGTATTCTTTGCCATCGACAACAACATCTTCTATGGTAACGGTCTGATTCACTTGAGATCCTCCGGCATGAGTGCGTTAGTGTCCACGTCATCCATGTTTGTCATGACAAACTTTTGTCCATCGGGGGCCACAAAGCCCCCGACAAAACCAATGCCAAGCTTGTCAGCCGATTCACGCATGCGAGCAACCATTCGCATAGCTTCTAGTTTGCTGTAGTCAGATGTGTTGGGAACACAAAGACGATTATTGAAGTCGTTCATTGAAGTTGAGTTGATTAACTGTTGAAGTCTACCAGGGTTGTCAAGGATTGGTTGGTGTATTAAGAGATGTAATACATAGAAAGTACTTATGTATATAGAAGAGTCCCCCCTGGTTCTCTCCTGGGGGAGTGTGAGGGGGGAATACATGTGTACTACCTAGATGCCAGCAAGGCTTGGCTCATAGCGAGGCGTTGGATCGTAGTCGATCTCATCTTCGAGCATGCCAATCACTTCGATGATGACATCAGCGGTTTGGTAATTGAGATGTGCATCCATCTCATGACGCTTGCTCTCACGTTCTTGAATTGCTTTCAGAAGGTTGACCACCTCTTTCAATTGATGGTACTCATTCTTCTTCCAGTCAATGGTTGGGTAGGACTTGGCTTGTTCCATGATTGGTTTGGTGCTGAGGTTGAGGTAAAGCCTGGGACTTACACACCTAGTTGGCGTAGATGATGCCCAGGTTTTGGCATGTATTCGTTATTTGCGAATGGCGAACAATACTTCGTATCGTTATATAACGCTACTGTGAAGTCTTAGGATTTGTGATGATCCAGCCTGTGTAGTTATCACTACTTCTGTCTACACGTATCAAACCGTACTGCTCAAGCTTGGTCAGTGCATTAAGCCATTGTTCAAGCCTTGAGTTTTGACCGGGACACCTTGGCACGTAACACGCTGTGTTCGGATACTTCTTCTTGTGGTTCAAGAAGTACATGTAGAGGTTCCGTTGGTTGATGCTCAGCCCAATTGGTGTCGTTGCCGTGAGTGTCATCAGCAGTAGTGTGGTTTGGTTTCGGGGTAGACCTTAGCGTAGTCGTCGGAGAAGTTGATGTCATAGTTTGTTCTCGTGGTTGAAAGCCCAAGGTCTGGCTGGTCCCAGACTTCGTACGTGTCCGAGTACTGGATGTAGGCTTCGACTGCTTGCTTCTTGTTGAAGATGCAGATCGTTTGGACGGGCCAGCCTTTGGTGTACCACCAGCCACCTTCTTCTGGTCCTCCGTAACACTGATAGGTTTCGTGGACCGTGACTGTGGTTGGCTCTTCGCCTTCCCACTCTTTGTGGATGTTGTAACTGTTGAGTGCACGCCGGAGTTTCCAGGTGCAGGGATAGAGTTCTTGGAGCCAAGAGATGTAAGACATTTGAGTGCGTCGATGAGAATTTCAATGAGGATTGAGATAATTACGATGACATGCAAAATGATGTCATCTTCGTGATTACGATTCGTCATCATAGCCCTCCCATTGTTCAGGGTCAGTCTCACGCATGGCTTCTTCTTGTTCTGCCACAATGTCAGCCATTGCATCCATTAAGTCTGCGTTGTAGTTGTTGTCAGGGTTAGTCATGGTTTGAATTGAGTAAGTGGACAATGAACCTGGGACTTACACCACTATTGAGAATGGATCTCAATAAGGATGCCCAGGTGTTCAGGGATATGGTACGTAGTCCGTATGGGTACGTAACTTGTCGATGGAGATGAGATCCTCATAGATTTCCTCTTCGTCCCAGTCATCGTAGTCATCGGTTTGATTCTCGATGACTTCAACGCCTAGGTCTTCGAGTTGATTGTGGAACTCATGCCAGCTATTCGCTTTGCCGTGGACGTGACAATAGTAGCCACGGGCATCAGCCATTAATGCGACGTAGAGCTTCATTGTTCTGTTGAAGATTAGGTTGAGGATTGATGTTGGTAGGATCCACTCCCACCAATGCCATCCCGCTGATGGAGGCAAGGAGGAGTGCGAGGAGGACAACAAAGATGTTACCTCCACGAGTCTCATGTGTCTCAGGGTAAGAATCCATGTGGACGTACTTACCCTTGCCCATGGAATAGATGGTCTTCATCAGTTGGTCTCTAAAATGTAACGACAAGCGATGTAGCCTTGGTCAGGGAGTGAAACAGGGTTACCTTGTTCGTGCGAACCATAGGTATCTATCCACTGACCATCGATCAGTACATCGAGACACTCAAGGTATGCATCGATGTACTCACATGCTTGTTCTGTGAGTGCTACCCAGTGAAGATAAACAACATTCTTGTCAAAACTGAGGTAGTAATCATCGATCTTGAATAACGCAATAGCTTTGTCAAGATCTTCTTTGCCAACTGTTAGTTTCATAGTGCAATAGCAATGGAGTGGTGTGCAGGATATTGAGTCCTGCAGAGAAGGGCCGAAGCCCCTCAGTGCAGAAATCAGTCTTCATGCCTGCGTTCCCAACGAAGCAGATCCCTATTGAGATCTACCTTACGCTGGAGGATGACGCAGAAAGGCATGAGGTCTTGGAACTCACGCATCCCATCTTGCCATTGGAAAAACAAGTCGAGAGCAGCTTGACGCTGTTCTTCTAGTTCTTGGTCAATGACAGGGGCATCCCTCCTGGCAAGCAGGCGGGCGTCTTGCGTGAGCAGGTGTTCAACAGCTTTAGGAGTCATGACTCTCCAGTTGGTGTCGTGTGGTGTAATGCAGGGGAGCCCTGCAGAAAACCCACCGTCGTAGTACATGCGTACTAGATGGAAGAGTTAAGTGCAGAAGTCTTACTTGATGATGTACTTACTGTTGATGCAGAAGTACGTATCACCTAGAAAGCCACGGGTCAGTACCAGGTTGTGCCCTGGTTGCTTATGGCATGTGTTCTTGTAATGTTGGTTGACAAGCTTCTGTCCAAAGACGGACAGCAGCATGCCACCACCTACGCCAAGTGTGACGGCGATACAAACGTCTGCAAATTCGTTGCGTCGCATAATCAGTTACCTTGCTTGGGTTGAATAACGAATGCCATATCGTTCGGCATGATGAGTGCCGCCGCCCGAGTACGATACTCGTTCAGCTTCTCACCAATGTCTGCCTTGGTAGGCACCTTGGCATTCTCAACCGCAGCTGCTGTTGCCAACAGGAACTGAGCAGTGTTCTTACGAATGTTAAGTGCAGTCATGGTGTCGTGTGGAATGGGAGCAGGATGTTGAGTCCTGCAGTAAAGGCCCGAAGGCCCTTAGAGCAGGAGTCAAGTCATAGCATCGCATAAATGCGTTCTTGTTCCTGAATAATTCCGTAGTTGTAATAGTCTTCCATCTCTTGGTACAACTCCTTAGCACTTGATGGAAGACCACCCGTGATGGTACGGACATCAATGTCCAGCCATTCATGGGTTCCATCAAACTTAGGAGTAGCAACAAGGCAATACTTCTCGAAATGAAGTTGGTTCTTGTTGCCGTACCAAGTGACGCGATACTTACGCTCGTTGGAAGGCTGATAGATCAGTGGTTCCATGGTGTGGTGTTGTGTAGATGCCACGGGATTGTGGCAATAACTGGGCAGGGGATTGCACCCTGCCTCCCGCTTTAACGGATCAGTCTTCGTCGGCATCAGCCAACTCGATCTGCATAAGCTCTCGCATAGAAAGCTCAACAAGATCAATCTTCTTCACATCCCAAGATGCAAAGAAACGATCACGGCGATCACAATTGCGTTCACCGCATTCGCAAGGATTGGTGATCCAATCCAGCTCTTCTTCCTTGGCTTGCCGAACGGATAGCTCTACAGCCTTGGCATCAGCTTTACGCTTAGACGCATAATAACCAATGACCATGGAGAAGTCATCGCCACCGTAGAACGAATCACGAGGATTCTCGGTGAGCTCATAGACGTGCATGAATATATCCATTGTGTGGTACCCATCTCCACTGTGGGTAATGACCAGAGCCAGGCATTGCACCTGGCTTGGGAGCTATCACTCACCTGGCCTGAAGTTGACGCGCAAGTTTACGTGCCATCTCGGTCGACATTGTTGTCGATGCATGTGTACCCTTCTTGCCCTTAAGGACCCAGCGGGTAACACGTGCCTTATCCTGGTTCACCTGGAACTGATACACAGCAGTGTCAGTAGCCAGGGTGTAGTGGATGATCACGGTAACCTCCGTGTGTGCAGTGCCCATCTCTGCTGAGGGCAAGTCTGATGCCGGGAATCGAACCCGGCTACGCACCAGCTATCAGAAGGGAAGAACGTCTTCTTCCCAGAGGTCGACAAGCCTGATCTCTACCGAGTCAAGCAAGTCATCTTTCCACCTGGAGGCACATGCTTGAGCATCTGCTTCCTTAGCGAAAAGATTCTGGAGTTGATACTCTTCTTCCCAGGCTGTTACTACCCAAACCTTGGCATTAGACATGGTGTTGAATGCAATTGAGCAACGCTACGTTTAACGTCCAGCTTGACGAGAGTTTTCCACAACCCTGTGGAAAAGCTGTGGAAAACCTGCTGTACTCAAAGCAACTGTTCTGTCTCTCCGCCTAGCACGCCTAGCCTAAATAGGATCGCGCGCGATACGAATTCGTATCAAAATCAAGGGAAATGTGTGGGAATCCGTACATTCTGTACGTAAATCTTCCGCTTCTCATGCTCAGCGAACGAAGTGAGCGTTCCCTGACATTCGCTTCGTTACACTCAACGAGCGCAGCGAGTGATACCCCCACACCTTTCTTTTTTTCTATACGTAATTCGCTACGCGTAGGGTATTGGAGAAGCGTCAGATAATTTTATTCCCTTTTTTGACCCTATAGGGGCCGGTCTTTTGGTAACAAGATGTACATAACATCTAAAATTTGTAGTCATATCACTGGTTTTGCCCAAGAATAAAGACAAAAATGCCGGGGTTTATGGCCCCGGCGGTGTTAATTATGTTCTTTCGTGTTTAAAAAGTGTTTTGTGCGCCTTCTGCAGCGGCTACCGCCTTGGCATACTGCTGCCAATCAGGCTTCTGACGGGCTAATTCCCCCCTGGCACCCTTAATAAAGCTACGTACCTCAAAGGAGTCAGCCCCTTGATCAGCTAATTCTTCTGCTTTGGCCTTAATTGCCTCAAGACCAATAACCCTTTGTGCCCTATCACGTGCGTCCATTGTTCAAAAATTCTATAAAAACCCAAATGGGGTCTAAAACTTTTCTTGGTAATAGTCTAACGCAGATATTTTCCTAAATTTTTGACCTTAAAATACAAATAACAAGGATATACAACAAATAAAACCCAATGGCGTTATCTCCTGCTGATTTTGCCGCTTACAGTCGCGCCACTGGGACGCCATACCCCGAAGATCCGGAAGAAAGGGCTCAACTTGCCCCAGAAGTTGCTCAATTCCGCCGTGATCAGCTCCGTGCGCCGCAACAAGAGTCAAATCTACCTGGAATCCTGGGTGCCGCAGCCTTGGGCTTAGGTGCATTGACGGGTGGCATGGCACTTGCCCGTGCATTAGGTGGTAAACGAGGTCAAGCCCCTGCATCTAGTGCGTTTACTCTTCCCAAAAAAGCAGAACAAGAGTTGCGTACCGCCTCGACTGCTTCTATGCGTCAACAAGCTGCAGAAAAAGCTGTACGCCAAGCAAGATCAGAAAAAATACCTGGTGTTGTCCAGACTGATCTTTCTGCTGTTAATCGTCTTTTAGAAGATCCAAAACTTTTAGCTGAAGTCGAGTTAGAAGAAGCACTAGCAACAGCTAACCCCGCCGAGATGCGTAGTGAAATGGCGCGTCAACAAGCTCAAGTCCAGAAAGCAAAACGCGAAGATCTTTGGAACCTAGTTAACGAAATTCGAAATGAAAACATTACAGCAGAGCAGGCGCTTAGCGCATTGAATTCGGGCGAAGATCAAATGACAGGTCGCACAATGCGTGGTATTCAGCGCAATGAAGACCTTGATGCGTCCCAAGTTAATAATGTTGCGCGTCAAACGGGTAGCGCTGATGTCGCTGCCTCTTTAACGCCTGACGGCATTCCCGTTGATCAAACAGAAGGTATTGGTTATGATCTTCGCACTGGGGAAAAATTCACATTTGGTGGATCTCGCCCTGCCCGTACTGGACTTGGCCCTGGCGGCACAATTGAATTAGAAACAACTTCAGGTTCTAACTTGGGTCAAAGTTCTGCTGCACGTTTTCTTCAAAAACGTCGATTGGAATTACTTGGAGATCCTGAAGCAAGTACTTCAATGCGTTTAGAAAATAAATTAGCTGAAGCATTTGGTCCAGAGGCCTGGCGTGAAGATCCTAAAGCTACGCGTCGCAGGAACGCACTCAAGCTTGGAGCCGCTGGAAACGAGGAATTCTTTGAAAATATTAACGAAGGGACTTTTACTGTAGGTGGAGAACAATTTCCTGTTTCCCTTCTGAAAGAAGGTGTGTATATGGAGGATACTGCTCAAGCTTTAGCAGATCGCGTTGATAAGTATAAAAACTGGTTAGGCAATATCCGCTTAGAAGAAACCAATAAACAAATCAAGTTAGGTGCTGAGTTGGAAAATCTAAACGCACAAGATGCTGGTTTGATGAATAACATCTATCAACTTCAAGCAGCCCTTGAAGATCGCCCAGCTTCTTTTAGGACTCCTCAAGAACGTGACCGTTATATGCAATTAAAACGTGATATGCAAGGTGCTCTGGAGCGCCAAGACGAACTTGATATCCAGATGAACCAAGCGTTGCGTGAGTTTGAATTAAGTGAACGGCGCCTTGCTGGGGCACAAGCAGCAACTTTACGTAATATTCAAAAAGCTGCTGTTCCTCAGAAACTGATGAGTGGTGTTGAAGAAGGCATCGTTGTACGTCCCGTTCTCACTGCACCTGACAACATTGTCCTCGAGGAGGGTGAACTTTCCAATTTAGAGCGTGGCCGTCCTGTTGGTGAGTTTATTTCCCAAGAACAGCTTGAGGTGGTCCCAGGGGGCTTACTTTCCGGAGGTCGTGCAAAATCTCTTGTAAACATTGGTGGTGATCTAGGCATTGATCCTGATACTGGAGAACGTATTCTTCTTCCCAACGTTGACGTTAATACCGGAGAAACGCTTGTTCAAAAATTAGCAGGTAAACGTATAGGAGAAGACGTAAGCGTGCGTGGACGAGGTGGTGTTGCTGGTTTGGATACCATGGCTTCAATTGGTATTTATGGTCCTGAACTGGCGGAATACGGTACAGCAGCCATGACTAAAGAAGGTACTTATACACCAGAAGCCATGCGTCCACCTACCGCAACTGAATCAACAGTGGCAGTGCATAAGCAACGTGGTTATGACGAAGAAGGTAATCCAAAGTATTTCTCTTACCCAAGTTCTTATGAAGATCCCAAGGCTTATAAATACACACAACAACCAACCGCAGAATCTGTAGAGTCCTTTGATGTTGCTCGTCAATTACGCCAGTTACAACAATCCGGTCGTCCAGGTGAAGCTCAAACATTCCTTGATAAAATAATGAAACAACGTGGAATTTCCGGTACAAGCGGAACCTTCTCTCGTATTAGTTAATCATGGCTGACAAGAAGAAAAAGAAAGACAAAAAATGGATTCAAGGCATGGACATGAAGGAAGGTGCCTTCACTGCCAAAGCCAAACGCAAAGGAATTACTTCTGCCCAACTCCAGGAAAATGTCCTTTCCAATCCTGATAAGTATGACGAGAAAACCGTCAAACAAGCGCGGTTGCGTCAAACCTTGGTAGGATTACACAAGAAGAAAAAAGAATCTAAATCGTAATGGCCAAAGATCATAGGCTTGCTTTAGATCGCTACATCAGAGACGATACCTTTGTAAAGAAAAAAGTACTCAATTTTGATGAGCTTTTTCTTTCTCCCGCCAGTTCTGGTCAGTACCCCTGGAACCCATCGCGGTTTACTCAGGCTGACTTGTTGCGCAAGATGATGACACGTAAGTTGTCATTAAATCCAGGCCTTAATTTTGTTGGTGATTCTCCAGAGCAATACGAAGTTTTTGCTGGTCTCCCAAATTTCAATCGTGTTGCTCAATATAGTTTTACAGATGGACGTGCATTAACACCTCAAAGACCAGAAGAGCAACCTGGATACAACCCACTGTGGGCTGATTCCTATCGTCTGAGCCCCACCATTCCGCCCGAGAAAAAGATCAAGAATCCAATGCCACGTGCTGCGGATCCTGATCCTCGTGGTTTCCTGATGGCATCTGCCGTTAATCAAGTCAAGAACGAAGAACAAGGTAAAACATCCGTTGCAGATCTTCTTTCAAAAAAAGGAAGCACTGGCGCACCGTTGTCTTCTACCAATTCAAAAGAGACTTATAAAAAGAATAATGAAACTCCAGGTAAAATAGAAGAAAGTAAAAAGGCGTAACGTGAAATTAGCGGGTAAGCGGCAATCAATACCTGGCGTTCAAAGCGTTGCAAAAAACGTTGGGACCGGCAGTGCCTTGGCGGGAATGTTTGGTCTTATGTATGGCGGCATCCCTGGCGCTTTAAGTTCTGCCGCACTTGATTTTGCAGTTGCTTACCCTTTGGCAAAAGGAGCACGAAAACTTGCTCCTCCTAGACAATCTAAAACTACTTTCATTCGCACACCAGAAGGAAAACTTGTGGGTGCACCTGAGTATTCAGGGTTAGAGACAGCAGCTAACTATGGCGGCTCCGTCCTCTCTGGTGTTTTGGGTATGGGTTTAATTCCTCAGGTTGAACCAACGGTTATGTCGCAAGATCAAACGATCATGCACGAAATGATGCAACGACAAGCTGTTAATAATTTACAGATGCCACAAGCTGTAGCCCCTGGCACTCAATTCCAAATGTCTGGGCTTGAGTTCTTAAATCAATACGTACGACCTGATATGAGCACAATGTCAACTCAATTACCTATACCAGAGCGCGTGCAAAGTCTATTAAATAGAACAGGTTTGGAGCTGGGACTATGAACCCACTTGAATTTTTAAACCAGCAAGCGAAGCAATACAAGCGAGGCTTTAAAAAAGCTGATATTGCACAGATTCGTATGGCCAAGCAAGGGCTTGGTTACGGAGAAAGTGTTTTAGATCAGCGCTTCAAAGCAGCTATTGCATCGAAAGGCGTATCTGCACGCGAGACACCTGCCCAATTCCTTGGTGCTTACTCGTCACGCATGTTAATTGACGTGGCAAATGATGGCACACGTACCTATTGGTGGCGTTGGAACCATCCTCTTGCTATTGCACAACGCGTTACGGAGTTAGGTGTACAAGGTATTGATACACCTACCGGTCGTGCCGTAGCTGCACTTGGTGTTGCGGCACCAGCCGTTGCTGCTGCTGGTACTTACGACATCACGAATCCAGAAGAATACGGCCGTCCTAAAGGTTTTGCTCAACGCTACTCACCTGTTGGCGCTGATGATCGCAGACAAACCGCTCAGCCCGCCCAAGAGATTTTTGAGCGTTTCTTCTTGCAGCGCACTGGTGATCCATTAAAATATGAAACAGCTAAAAAAGATATCCCTTCTTTAACGCCACAGCGTTACGCTAACTACATGAATTTCTTGTACCAGGACAAGGGTTTGCTTGGTCTTGGTATTGTCAAAGGAACTGGTGAGAATCTGCAAGGTTACCCCGAAGCACGCGTACTTGGCTTCCCTGTATCGATTCCAATGGTGGCAGGTTTTGTTGGCGGTAGTGCTGGTGCCAATCTTGCCGCTGCTACTGCAAAAGGAAGCACACCAAAACAACGTGCTATCCGTGGTGCAGTTGGGGCTTTAGCCGGTTCGTTGACAGGTGTTGCTGGTGGTAATGCCGTCAATGAAGCCATTGCTTCTGGTAATCGACCACAGCTCCCAACAACAGCTCAATACGAAGCATTGAGTACTGATAGAATTTAGAAAAAAGTAGCGGTAAAAGTGTATTACACAATTGATCCAACCAATCCTTCTTTTGGTCTTCAATCACCTGTAAATCCACGTGTACGCTCTCCTCAGACAGGCGGCGCTTTTGCGGGTAATGTAAATATTGATCCCGCTGTTGCTGCACAGCAGGGGCTCATGGATTACATACTTGGAAGCCTTGGAAAAGGTAAAGCAACCGCTGGTGAAGCCGCAAAAAAAGCAGGACCAGCTTTAAGGTCCGCCGCTGAAACTGCTACAAATGTTATTGGAAAAATTCCCAAACGTGGAATTGTTGGCGGTGGTGCAGTTCTTGCGGGCGTCCCCGCTTTAATGCAAGGTGATGTAGCAGGTGCTGCTGGCACAACTGTCGGCGGTCTTGTTGGAGGCGCTATTGGTGCGGGTATTGGCGGACCCTTTGCACCTTTTACCGCAGCTGCAGGTACAGCTATCGGCTCTATGGTTGGTGGAGGCCTGGTTCAGGGAACTAAAGCGGCACTTGAGAAGACACCGCAAGCAATTAGCATCCCAACACCTTTTGGTGATCTTCCCTTAAATGCTTCTGCTCAACAGCTGAAGTACATACAACAGCTCGGTGAGCTGGGTGAAACACAATATCGCAATGCTCTTGGTACTCGCACCAGTGCTCTCATCGATCTGAACAAACAGATTAGCGATCAAGATTATCTAAATCGCCAGCGTGATTTCCCGCTGATGCAAGCAGAACAAAATGCTGATCTTGCTCGCAGCCAAGCATTAATCAATACTCAAAATAATGCCTATATGCAGCAGATGGTTCTTGGCACTGCTGGTAACATGATGTTAGATGCACAACGTGAACGCGGTGCATTGATGCGTCAAGCTATTGCCACCAATCCATATGTGACTGCGCTTGCTGCACCTAACGTATCGATTGGCTGATCATGGCAAACCCTTCTCCTATCGCCGGTTTCAATCCACCAGGTTCCAGTGGCCTTGGACCCGAAGCGTTTCAAAATACGTTGACACCTGGCTACACAGGTGGTTTTAATAACCAATCGGTGATTCCTGGGTTTGATTGGAGTAAAGCTGATCCAAATGTCATCGGACCTTACTTACTATTTACCAATTTTGCACAAGGACAACGTCAACAAGAAATGGAGGCCGAAGAGCGTTTGTTTGATAAAGTCCAAGCAATGCGTAAACGAGAAGCGCAAGAAGCCTATCAAATGCAACTTCCTTTCCGTATTGGTGAACAAGTTAGTGGCATCTTTAGGAATATTGTTCAGGCTCAACAACCAGGTCTTCAGGCTGAACTAGCTATTCGAGGCCGCACACCAGAAATCCTGGCGCAAACATACGCAAATAATCCCTACGCTGGCCGTAAATGGCTTTCGTAAACTGGGAGTAAAATAATGTCAGCAACAGCCTGGGGCTTACCAGACACAACTTCTTCGTATAGTTTTTCAAGTCCTTTTGGAGGAAATATGATTGATCCTGGAACAGCAACTTTAATTGGTACAGGTATTTCCGCTATTGGCAGTGGTGTAGGCGGAGCAGCCTCTGGTAAAGGTGCTAAGAGTGCCGCAGAACAAGCACGAGAAGCTGCCGCTGAACAAACCAAGATGGTTGTACAAGCCAATAGAGAGAATCTATTTGGCGGCTTCGGATTGGAAGATTTGGCACAAAGACAAGAAATGCTTTTCGGAGGTCCCAGGAAACGTTTTACCGATTTTGAAGATCAACGTCTAGCCGGTGCAATGGCATCTGGCCCTGGTGCACAAGCAAGAGCACGTCAAGCCATGGCGCAAAATCTTGCAGCGCGTCAGCAAGAATTATCAGGTACCGGCTTTGCTCCAATGACCAGATTTGTTTGATTTAAACTTTAAATAACGCAGGATAAAAATGGCTGGTATTAGTGCAAGAGATCAGATTCTTTTTGGTAGAAGGGATAACCCATCTGCCCAATTTGGCCAGCTCTCTTCTAGGTTTGATGATCTTTTAAGTTATTTAAAGGGTGATGATATTGGTGGCGTTTCGGGCAGTCCAATACAACTTGGTCGAAGTGTAATTAAAGATGTTAAAAAAGGAGAAAAACTTTATCGGCGGGAAGAACTCCCCGATCTTTTTGGTCGTTACGTACGGGATGTTGGCTCAGGTCAACTTTCCCCCGCAGAAGCTTCTGCCGCCTATGAAGCAGCGGCTCGTGGCGCTGGCCAGATCAAAGGAACAATTCGGAAAGCAGAAAAACTTGCACGTTTGACCCCTGGCGTTCCTTCCGAAGATTTATATGCGCGTTACACTCCTTTCTTCCAAGGTACTGGGCAAGCAATGCTTGGACGCACTTTTAGTGAACCAGAGATTAAAAATTATGTATCCACGCTCCGTGGAATGGGTATCAAGGATCCAGGGGATGTTTCTGCAGCCTTTGGTAAACTTTTAACTACTAGTGACGAATATCGCACAAGACAATATCGGTTTAAACCAACTGGCCCTACGCCAGATACAAGTGCTTTCCAACAGTTTTCTAATATGTTAAATGCTTCCATTGGATAGAATAATAATATATAGGTAGAAAACCATGGCAAAAAAATTTAAAATAGCTGGTCAAAACGTAGGAAAAAAACTTAGCTTAAAAGAACTCAGGAGCCTTGCGGAAACGACGGACAGAGATCCAGGGGCTCTTCGTGATCTAGCAAAGAGAAAGGGAATCAAAATTGCTCCCGGCGCCAAAAAGTATGTTAGTCCTGATTCAGTCCCCGAGGCTGATGAGACATACTCGGCTCCTTCTTTTGATTACACTGTGACTCCCGGTGGCTCCTTGGACACCGAAGCCGGAATGACACTGGAGCAAAACGCTGATTATCTTTATAATTCAGGACTTTTAAACCTTCGTAACCAACTTGACAAAGAACTCCAAAGCGTCATTGAAGCAGGCGAAACAAAAAGAACTGAGCTTGATATTGCCGCGCGCAAATATCTTGGAGATAGAGAGGCTTTAACAGCGACTGAAGTAGAAAAAATTCGCGGACAAAATGATATTAATGTACAGTCCATTATTAATGCAGGACTTAAAGACGTTGAAACCGTACGCCAAGAGGGGGGTAGAGATATCGCAAGAATTACAGGGGAATTTGGCGTTAAACAAGAATCTGAACGTCAACGCGGGCAAAAAGATATTGCTAAAATTGGGTCTGAATCTGCCTACCGCAACGCTTTGATTGGTGCTTTTAGTTTTTAATTAATTGCACTAGAATATCTGTAAAACAAACGGTTGTTTTAAAAATGGCTACTTCTTATCAGACCAGTCAGTATTATAAGGACCTCTTGGAGGCAGCACAGGGGCAGGGCGAGGGAGCTTCCAAGGCTAAAGATGAGCTCGCTCGTATCCAAAAAGAACAATTCGAGTCTGAGTATGGTCCCAAATCTTTTGACATCAGCGAGTTTCAAGATCTCCTGGGCCGTCTTGAGGGCTCCAAGATGCGTCAACAGCGTCAAAAGAGCGTTGAAGGTCGCCGTGACATCATGAGCCAGGGCCTGGCTTCTATGATGAGCAACTTCTGATGCAAGCTCCTGCTGCACAAAAGAATGATTCAGGCGAGGGTCAAGATCTTCGCCTTTATCAAAAAGCAGCAGAAGTCGCGTATCAATATGCTCGAAATAAAGCAGATCAAGAAAAACAAGAGATGTCTTCAGGTCAAAATAAAAATGAAAAAGAGGATTCTGAGTAATGTCTAGTAGTTTTCTTAACGTTGGAGACGACCTCTCCAATGATCCTTATTCGTTTTTGTTTGACGAAGACAAGGCTAAAAAAGCTGCGTCTGCCGTTAAAATTTTCCAGGATGTCTCCGTTGGCTCCACTAAAGAAAAGATGAAAGAGCAGGGGGCTCAAGAACGTGAAACAATCGGAAAAGGTGCCGCAGAACAACGTGCAACAGCAGAGCAAGCGCAGCGTTTTGCCGAAAGCGACGAAGCCAGGGACTACAAACAGGCCCAACGAGCTTATCAATATTGAGTTATTTGACCAGTGGGTTGATAATTTAACGTCCGCAGAACAAGAATCATTCACTGCTTTTGCTGCGGATTGTTTTTCTGTTGTTGAAATTTATTTATATGCCAGATTCCTTGGTTATAACGGAAGCATTGTTTCGTGTGAAGCTTGGCTAAAGAGTAATTATCCAAAGCCTGATCACCGCAAAAAACTCCTGTATGAAATCGAGGAGATGCAGGAAGACATTAGAAAGCTCCGGGAAGATGTTGATAACGGCGTTGTAAAACGAGATGCGGGTGTCGCTCGTATTGCTGGTATGCAAAAAGAATTACGCGGTACCATTGCACAGGTTGAGATTTTTACTGCTAATCGTGATCGTAAAGGCTTGTTAATGGCTGGTGCTGATCGTGCTATTCGTGAACTTATGGTGATCTTTAAGGATGATCCCATTGAGATTCCTTTAGAAGAAGCTTCGATGAGTATCTGGGCTAAAATGCAGTTAGACGAATAACAACCCAAGTTAAAATAAAAGAATTGTTATGGGCGCCAACGTAAACGCAACGGGTGTTGCAAAAAACATGCCTAATTTTGTTAGGCAAATCCAGCGGGAACGCATGGGACGCAATACAACAACACCTTCTGAGCAGCAGGCAAACCCAGAGCAATTTCAAAACTTACTGAATCAAGTGTCGCCAGATGGCCAAAAACAAGATGCCGCCCCAGCTCCTGGAGCACTTCAAAAAGAAGGAGGCCAAGAACAAGGACGGCAGCGAGATGTCGGACAAGGAAAAACGCAAAGCCGCCCTGGACAAAGCCCGCAAGTACAAGGAACAGAAGAAGAACAACAAAGGCGACGAATGAGGTAGTATTCAGTAATACACTGAACAATACTTATCGTGCCTGCGTACCAACATCTTGCGTATCGACGCAATGCACAAGCTGCTGCACGCAGACAACAAATTCGTGTCCCCCGAAATCTTGAATCCCTGGAAAAAGCACGGGAAGATTTCGGTTTTTTTTGTGAGTACGTAGCGGATAAACCTCCAGCCCACCATCACAAGGAATGGCATCGTCACTTTGTGACAGGTGAGGACAGCAGTTGTCTTCTTAAGATTGCCGGACCAAATGTTGACCTCTTGGCTCCCAGGGGTTCAGCCAAAAGTACAGTTCTTGGTTTGTTTACTGCATGGGCCATTGGCATCCATACACAAGCTAAGAAGCCGTTGCAGATTCTTTACTTGTCTTATACGGTTGATATCGCACGATCTAAGTCAGCAACCATCAAGCGTATTATTGAAAGCAAGCGATATCAAGAAGTCTTCCCAACTGTACGTCTTTTGAAGAACGTCACTAGCAATGAGTACTGGTCGATTGATCATAAATTCGCAGGTATTGATACCACTGGTGAAGAACAATTCACCCTTTGCGCTGCTGGTCTTAAAGGCTCCGTGACTTCCAAGCGTTCTCACCTGGTCATCATTGATGACGCCATCAAGTCCGCCGCTGACATCTCCAACCCTGACATCCGCAAACAGATGCAGGACAACTGGAACGCTGTGATCGCACCTACCATGTTTGAAGGCGCTAGGGCCATTTGTCTTGGTACGCGCTTCCGCCATGATGACATTCATTCCACAACTTTTAATACGCAAAATAATTGGTTGCAGATTGTTCTTTCTGCTATTTTAAATGATCCCAAAACAGGGGATGAACGTTCGTACTGGCCAGAGATGTGGTCGCTGGATTACCTGAAGGAGAAGAAACGACAAGCACCAATTGCTTTTTCGTTCCAGTACATGAATCAAGTCATCAGGCAGAACGAGCTGTCGCTCGCGCCTGAGCTGATTGTGAAAGCTGAGATTGCAACGGAGTTTGATACGCTTGCCATCGGTGTTGACCTATCCGCTGGCACTAAAGAGAAGAACGATTACACCGTTATGGTGTTAGGTGGGCGCATTGGCGATCAGATTCATGTCATTGACTACCGGCGTTTGCGAGTGATGGGTAATTTAGAAAAGCTAGATGCTCTTAAAGAACTGCTCAACGATTGGTCAATTCTTGGCAGGGATGAAAACGGCAATTACTATCCGACCTACTCCACGTGCGACATTTACTCAGAAGCTGTTCAGTACCAGGCTTCTCTGGAAGCAGACTTCAAGCGCGTCTGTCTTCAAAATGAAAATCTTTACAACCTAAACTGGCATCCCGTCAAAGGATTCCGTGCAGATAAGTTGGCACGCTTCCGTGGTTGTATGGGCCTTTTCGAAGACCGTAAGATTATTTTCAATCGTTATCGCAACTTCACTGCTATGTTTGAAGAGCTAACCAACTTTGGCGTTAGCAGTCATGACGACTGTGTTGACGCCTTGGTTTGGATGATTAATGGGTTAATGCGGAAAGGTAAGCTACAACTTGATTACTAAACTTTAGAATTAGAAAAAAGCTATTTTTAGGTCGTGGGTCCAGAATACATTGCTATCGGCTTGACGGCCGTTGTATCTGCTGTTACTGGCGGCAGTTGGGTCGCAGGTAAAATCCTAGGTAGGCAAAACGATCAGATCCAGCAAGCTTTCAATTACATTGGCTCACAAAAACGCAGGATTGATGTTTTGGAGGACGATTTAAAACACATGCCTTTAGAGTACGTACTCAAGGTTGACTTCTTGAGAGAGATCCAGCAAATGCATGACAACTTTAATCAAATCAATGCAAAGCTTGATAAGCTAGTTGAGAAATTACTTGAATCCAAATGAGTTACATTCTTGAGGTGCAAGAGGACGAGAACGGAGATCAATATATTGTTCTTCCCGAGGAAGTAGTTGAAGAGCTTGGCTGGGAAGAAGGAGACGTATTAAATTGGGATGTCCGTGGTACTGGTATTGTTATTAGCAAGGTCAATGACGCAGCTGGTTACGAGGTTATAGAAGAGTAGAATAAACGGATTGACAGCTAGATAAATGCGTATTACAGGCGGCATCCCAGTAGGTGGGAACTTAGGTTACGTTGCAGGTGGCCTTAGTTTTCCTATTGGACCCGAAAAACCTGGTGTAGATGAAGAAAAACTTTTTAAAGAAAAGTACAGTGCTCCAGGTAGTTGGCGCGAGGAAATAAGAAATTATCAACGTCAAAATCCGCTTCAAAGGCAAGTGCCTTCCGCAGGCATTGGAAACGTAGGTACAATCGTCGCCCAAGCTACTCCTTTCTATGGAGATACAATTGACATGGGACCAGCCCCTGGTACCTACTCAAACATGCCAGTGATTCCGGATTTAGTAGAAGAACAATACCAATATGACCAGCTGATGGAACAATTCCGTAATCGCGCCTTCCCGCCTACGCAAATCCCAGCTGGTTTTGATGGTAAATACGTTTCCTAAACTGCTAGTATTTAATTAACGTACAAGGTGAATAATGGCTGACGCTAAAGCCCGTCTACAAGAAATCATCAACGCTTACCTGGATAAGGACAGCGATATTGTTGTTGATACGGGCATTGTTGCGTCTCATATTGCCCAGATGAAACTCTTTGGTATCCGCCAGGGAGTTGAGTTTTTCCCATCCCAAGACAACTTCGGTAATCAGCGCAAAGACTTCATCGACCGTGTGATGAAGTACAACAAAATGGATACGCGCCTAGATTCGATCTGGGAGTATTTCCTTTGTGATGGCAAGGGTCTCTTTTATATTCGTCCTACCAAGTTCAGTTACCGTCTTTACTACTTCCGTGAGCATGAATACCGTGCGTATTACAACGTAGACGGTGAGCTGGAAGAGGTGGTGATCATCTACAGCTATAAGGTCAAAAAGGGATTTGGTCTTAACGAAGGCGTGAATATCTCCTCGATCACAGGTACAGCAACCACTGGTGGTCAAGGAGCCAAGCGTTACATTAAACTTTCGATCAAAAACGACATCATCGAGGAAGTGCACTCAGAAGGAGAGATTTCTTTTGAGATGCCAAACTATGCAACCCCTGGAAAAACACAGACATTTACCAATAGTCTTGGCTTTATTCCTTGCGTAGAGATTCTCAATAACCCTAAAGGTTTCTCAAATGAGGGTGTTGGTGAATTTGACGCAATGGCAAATCACATCATTACGCATGATGACTTGATGCGCACTATGCGCAAAAACATTACGTTCTTTGGTAACCCAACCTTATTATCGTCTCGTCCCAAGACTGATCTCATGGAGGCCGGTGGTGACATGGCGATCCAGCGTCCTTCTATTGCTGCTAACTCAGGATTTGCGAGTCCATCTCCAATGAGTCGTTCCATGTTCAAGGCTGATCCCGTCAGTCGTGGCATGGATGGTCAGATCCGTGTTCCACGAGTCATTGCAAACCTGGAGCCAAACGATCGCGTTGGCTACATTGTTCCCGATGCAATTACAGGTGATCAAAACGCATTTGCTCGTCAATATCGAGAAGAAATACGTACTGCTCTTGGCGGCGTTGATGAGCTTTCCATCTCTGCTGGAGTTACCGCAACTGAGTATAAATCTCTGTTCGGTCGTGTTTCTGCAACATCAAAGAAAAAAGCAAATGCCATCTATACTCACGGCGTTTGTCGTTGCTTGGAACTGATTATTTACCAAGAAGAACAGTTGTTCAAAAGCACGCTTGCCCAAGCTGCGCAGATTGAAAAACCCGTCAAACCCTCTTCTGATGCACCAGAGGAAGAAGTAGCTGCTTACGAACAAGCCCTTAAGCAATTTAATGATCAAGTCAAGAACTTAATGATCGCATGTGTGGAGGCGCAACAGATTCCTCCAGGTGTGATGGGTTTAATTCCTGATGGCGATGTCACCGTTTTATGGCGTTGGCTTGGTCCTGTTTACGAGGACTCCACCCAAGACATCCTCAACAACTCCATCGTGGTACGAAATCTGCAGGAGTTAGGTGTTGATAGCATTGAAGCACTGAAATACCTCTTCCCGTCTAAGACGGATGAGGAGCGGGCCGAGATGTTATCTGGGTCCCCGTTCAGGATGGTGAACGAATTGCAGGGTGCATACTCTCAATTC
>Ga0099848_1000430_pt1 | contig 19702 bp, 25 predicted proteins | sample CB_VirMetaG_3_FD_78179 | JGI IMG/M metagenome (GOLD analysis project Ga0099848, IMG submission 78179) | Freshwater to marine saline gradient viral communities from Chesapeake Bay - CB_1508_1S Viral MetaG | ecosystem: Environmental > Aquatic > Marine > Coastal | place: USA: Chesapeake Bay...
CCTCCTGATACTACTACTGCTTCTCCATAATCCATAGATTGATAAGGTAAAACCATTATATTTATATTATACATATATTTTTTTTTATTTTAATTCATCTAATCTCTTTTTTAATTCTTGTATTATTTTATTTTGTTCTTGGATCGCACCAACAAGAAATGGTATCATCGCAAAATAATTTAATGAATATACCCACTTTTCAATATCATCAGGATTATCAACATCTTCTAATTGTTCTGCTAAATGTTCCATTCCTTCAATTTTACTTACGCTCTGTGCTATAAATCCTGTGCTATATTTACTACCACCTTCTAATGGATTTTCTATTGAACCTCTGCCGTGTTCATATGACATAGGTTCTAATAATAAAACTTTATCAAGACAATTAGTTAATGGGGTTTGATTAAACTTTAATCTACCATCACTTAATGGAACATAATTACCTGTTGCTCCATCTATTCGTGCAAGATTGTTCGCACCAGGTGGAGCTGCATTTTTTCTAAATAACCAATTAGTCGCATTACTACTATCAAATAATACTCCTCCATTATTACTTAATCTTGTGAAATCTACATTATTAGTATTATATAATAATATATTTCCAGTTCCAGCACCAAATGCTGTCCCTAATTGAACTCTTGTCCCATTAAATGTACCATTACTATTACAAGTTAAAGTAGTTGTAGTTATACTTCCTGTATGTGTTAAATCTCCATTTTCACTTATTCTCATTTTTTCTGTAACTGAACCTCCATCTTCTTTTGTATAAAATACTAATGCTCCTCCATTTGTACCCACACCTAAACCATCTATTTCTGCGTGTTCGTGATCGTTTTGTTTATCATAAAATATCACTCGTCCTCTTTGTACTCCTCCAGTATCTAACTGAATATTTCCATCTAATTCTAAATCTTCCTCTGGATCAGTAACGCCTATTCCTATTTTACCATTTACTGAATATATATTACTTCCTCCTAATTCATTAGCACTTTCTTTCTTTGGTACTTCATTTATATCTAATCCACTAAGCGTTAATGGTTTTTTACCTGAATATACTGAATATGGTATCGTACAATCACACATTTTAGTTATATTATTAGCTAATAAAATAAATAAAATGTTTTAATATCTCTGCCCTCTCTTTTGCTCCATCTCAGCTTGTCTATATCTTTCTCGTTCTCTCTCGAACACCGGCCTAATTTGTTCATATTGTCGCCGCTCTAATTCTATTGCTTGTCTCATCTGTCGCATCTCAGGACCAAACATTAGATAATGATATGGTCTCGCTAAAACATTTGCATTAGCAATTACACGCTGCATTCTATTTAAATTCATAGTGTAGAGTGCTTGACGGTCTTCAGTAACAGTCATCTGGTCTATTAAAAACTGTAGTCTTCGCTCTCTTTCTGGTTTATTACTTTCCAAAAAATGTTTACTATAAATTAAATCTTTAATTTCTTGTGGTAATTCATCTGCTTTAGTTAATACTTCCCTTGTGCGTGCTCGTTCCATTTATATAATAATAAATATTTTTTTTTTAATTTATTCGAATATATCTCGTCCAGCCGCAACACGCCGCCGATTCATCTCATAATAATAAAATAATTGTTTTTTACGTTCAATCACCACATCTTGCTCTCTCATTTGTTGCATCATTCTTTCCTGATTTATATTCGCCCGAATTAACGCATCTTCTCGTTCTGCTAATCTTTCTGCGGTTTCATACTCTTCTTCCATCCCTAATAATGCTGCCTCTGTTTGCATATCAGTCATATAATTTCTACGTCTTCTGTCTAAATTTCGCCGTTTTTGTTTTTCATCCTTTACTTCTTGTTCAACTACAGTTACACGTGCCTGCTTGAACATTTCTTTTGCCAAAATATCCTGCAGTTCTTTAGGAAAATCTTTTAGTTTTGTTTCTTCTTCTGGTTCCATTTAACTACTACAAATTATTTTAATAATTTTTTAATAATTTTTTTGTCTTTTTTCTCTTTCTTTTTATCTAATTTAGCTTGTATCATTCTCGCTATATCTTTACTATCTGGTATTCCATTACCATCTAAATCAGTTTGTCCTAAAATTAGTCGCTTAAATAAATTTAAAATCCAGTAAATCATTTTTTATTATATTTAAAAGAAAATTATAATATTTTTATTATATTATATTAGTATGACATTATCATCTCCGCTATGTAGAGTAGGAAGAAAAAAACCTATACAACATATTATTATGAGTGTATCACCTAAACAATTTAATAAATATGTAGAACCATTTGTGGGAGCAGGAGATATATACTTTGAGATGAATTTAGACCCAAGTATTCCAGCAGTAATTAATGATCTTGACCCTGAAATTGCAACTGCTTTTAAAATATTAAAAAGTAATCCAAGTATAGATAATATAGAACGCTTTAAAAATAAAAGTTTAGAAGAAGTTAGAAGTTTTATGAAACAAAGTCATTCATCTCCAATTGATAAATTAGCAAAAATTATTTATGACCTTTGTGCTACTTTTGGAGGAACGGCACAAGGTAGTAAAATATATAAAAATCCCAATATAGAACCAAAATTAAGAAAAATACCAAAGTATGCTGAATATATGAAAAATACAAAAGTTTTAAATCAAGATTACAAAAGTGTTATTAAAAGTAATGACTCAAAAGATACTTATTTTTATTTAGACCCTCCTTATGAATCATCAAAAGGATTATACGCTAAAAGTGATTTTAATTATGAAGAATTAGCAGGTGTGTTAAGTAAAGTAAAAGGTAAATTTGTTTTATCTTTAAATGATAGTCCTAATATTAGAAATATATTTAAACAATTTAAAATAAGAGGTATTAGTGTTGAAGGTGGTAATAAACAATCTATAGGAGCAAAAACAAGAAAAGAAGTTATTATAAAAAATTTTTAATAAAATATTTCTAATATATTAATATGCCTCGCAGACGTGAGCCGTTTGAAGTATTTCACGATAATATTACTGAATTAATTGAGACAACTGAAATTAGAGTGCCCCATAGAAAAAAATGTGGATTAGTAGGGGATAAGCTAAAACTTGACTATTTTGAAATGTGTGCTAAATTAGATATTAAATTAGAATGTCCTATTTGTATGGAACAGATATGTTGTAAAAATTGTTATGCTTTAAGTAACTGCGGTAATAGCTTTCATTTAGGTTGTTACATCAAGAATACTGGGGCTTGTCCTATTTGTCGTTCTTAATTTACGTAGAGAATGAATGTATTTATATATAATATGGACGAAATCTTCATAGTATGTTCTTACTGGTTCATATTTATTTTTATTTAATTTTTTTACTTGACATAAATTTATATTTATTCTTTTGTGCAAAAAATACAGTTTAGCACTTGCCTCTAAATATTTATCCTCATCTAATAAATTTAAAAGTTCTAAAAACATTTTCATAACTTTAATCCGGGTTGTTAAAAACATTAATTTTCCAAATTGCTTATCATAATCTAATTTTCTTATTTGTTTATATGAGCGAGTAATGTCACTATCAATAACGTCTTTTACACTCCTCGCTGTAGCTCTTAAACATAATCTATTTATATTTGTCATTTTTATTATTTAAAAAATATTTTTATATAAATAAAATATGCGAAAATATAATTTTATTAAAATTTCAAATAATAATAATGCTTCGCTGGATTTTATGATTGATATAACAACTATGAATGATACTCGATTACGAATAAGCACACTAAAATCACAATACAAAAAATATTTAGATAAAAATGACAATTATACCTGCAATTTTAAAGATGCTTGGCGATACTTCGATTTAGATTATAGCTTCTATTGTATTGATACAAAATTTTTTGATACCTATGAACAGGCTAAAGAACACCGATTAGACCTGATGGATTTAGAGTATGAAAGAATGAATCCTTCATAAAAAACAAACTTAAAGATATAAGGACAAAAAAGGATATTAATGCCCGATTACCAAAATGCTATGATTTATAAATTGTGGTGCCCAGATAATGATTTAGTTTATTACGGCTCAACAGTAAATAGATTAAGTAAAAGGTTAAATCAACATAAATGTAAATCTCACAAATGTAAATCCCATATGTTATTTGAGAGTTCTAATGATGTTAGAATAGAATTAGTAGAAAAATTTCCCTGTAATGATAAGAATGAATTAAATGCTCGTGAAGGGTATTATATTAAAAATTTTGATTGTGTAAATCGTTGTGTCGCTGGTAGAACGCGAAAAGAATTCGCTAAAAAATATAGAGAAGAACACAAAGAAGAAATAAAAAAATATAGAGAAAAAAATAGAGAAGAGAGAAAAGAATATAGAAAAAAATATTATGAACAAAATAAAGAAAAAATAAATGAAAAGCAAAGAGAATACAATGAACAAAATAAAGAAAAAATAAATGAAAAGAAAAGAGAATATTATGAACAAAATAAAGAAAAAATAAAAGAAAAACACAGGGAAAAAATTAAATGTGAATGCGGTGCTGAAATTAGTTATAAAAGTTTATTGAGACACCGCAAATCTAAAAAACATTTAGATTTTACAAAATTAAAATAAAATGCGTTAATTTACTTAAAAATAAAATATTTACATATTATATACAAAAAATGTCTGGTGAGTTTGAAGCCTTCATCGAAAAGAACCCCCAGTTTAGCAAATATACTATCAAGAGCTATAAAACCCAGTATAACAAACTTTTAAAATTACTTGGTAAAAATATTTTAGATGCTACTCAAAATGAGATTATTAAAAAAGCCGGTGAAGCAGAAAATATCAATTCACAGCAGGCATTACTCAATATTGGTCTCGTTTTGAAAAAGTCTAACGACGATCCATATGATGAAATCGAACTTAAACGCGAATCAAATAAAGATGTAATTAAAAAAGCAGTTAAACAAAATAACGCCGATAAACGCTTACCACCACTAAATGATTTACTTGAAATGCTTGATAAATATGAAGAGGATAAACAGTGGCGTAATTTTATCCTTCTATTTTTACTCATTTATTACAACGTGAGAAATCAAGACCTAAATATTACATTCGTCGATACAAAAAAAGAGGCGTCTGATGAAAATACTAATTATATGTGGGTAAATAAAAAGAAAAAGCAGATTGTGTATATTCGTAATGCCTACAAAACATCAAAGACATACGGTTCTAAAACCCACGTAATCAGCGACGAAGATTTATATAAGGCTGTACTCGCTTTTAGAAAAACTGAGAAAACCAAACTAATCCCAAATGAAGATAATGTTGGACACTGGGTAGATGTTGCTACAAAAGACCTGGGTAGTGGGAATGTATATAAAATTGTAGTTAATGCTTTCAAAGGTGATTTACAGAAGTTAAAAGAAATGTCTGAAAAGCGAGGTAGTTCTTTAGATACAATGGCTGAAAATTATGATATTGATAACAAATGAAATAATTAAAATAAATTAAAAAAAAATTATTTATAATAAAATATAGAATGCCGCCACGACCACCTTCAACAAAAAAAGGTCCTGACCTAATTGAAAGAAAACAATTAGAAAAGAAACAAGTACCACAAGAGAAATTAATGGAAGAATTACAAGAAACAGAAAAATCTTTAAAAAATTTTATGAAAATTTTAAAAGATAATATCAAACAGCAACGTGAAGATACTATGGGTGGTAAACCTATGGCTCGACCACCCAAAAAGTAAAAATTTAAATTTAATAATTTTCATCTTGTTAATTAATTAATAAAATGAAACTTATTAGTGTTAAACCAAGTGACAAACCCACTAAAAAATTTGTAGCTACATTCTGTATGTGCGAGGGAAAATCCTGTTGTAAGGACAGCGATAAAAAAAAAGTACATTTCGGCAGTAAGGGAATGGATGATTACACTATCACCAAAGATACAGAACAAAGAGAACGTTATAGAAAAAGACACAAAAAAGACCTGGAAACTAAAGACCCTATGAGAGCAGGCTATTTATCATACTATCTACTTTGGGGTGACAGTACTTCTCTCCAACAAAATATAAAAGATTATAAAAAAAAATTTAATTTATAAACATTTAATAAATGGACAAAATTGAAGAACTATTACCTGACTTACAGCTCAAAATTCTACGTGGTTCGTGGAATGAACTTGTAGAAGATAGAGATAATTATGACGATAGTATTACAAATATGCAGGCTGAATTAGCTGATTTACGTGCAAGAAGAATTAACTTACAAGAACAACTTGTAACACATATGGGTGGATTTGGTACTGGTGGACCAACGCGTCGTATGATTGAACGTGAATTAAATATGGTAATAAATGAAATTAATGAAATTTTACCTACGTTGACAGAACATCGTAATAAAAGAAGTGAAGTTCACGATAATTTACTTAAATTAAAAATATTAAGAAGACACCTTGGTACTGGTTAATATCTCTATAATTTCATCCGTAATATCAAGTGTATCAATTTTATCCACAATTTTATTCACTATCTTGTTACGTTGATTATTAAGTCGTTTAAGCATTTGTTGCTCTGTTCTATCAACAAAATTTTCCCTTAATTTATCTAACTCTTCATCTGTTAACTTATACTTCTCAATAACTCTCGGTGTAGGCATTGTACCATTCTTCATATTTCTATATAAAATTACTCTTCGCTGAAAATAATGTTCGCCGTGTTTATTAAGAACATTCTGTTTATATTGGCGGCGACGCTCTTTTGTCATCTCTTGAAGAACCATCTATATTATTCAATAATATTTTATTTTTTATTTTTTTAAGTCGTTTTATTTTTTTTTAAATTTTAAAGAAATAAAAAAAAGAATTAATTTATTTAAAGAAAAAAATATTATTATATAATATAATTAAAATGGCGGACTTTGAAAATGATGAAAATACACATGAATACGAAACATTATTTGTTTTATTAAACAAATTCATTAAGGATAATATTAATACTGAACTAAAGATAGATACAGTTGTACGTTGTGCTATCAATTATTGTCATAAACAGGCTTGTGTACCACTTTGGGAATGGCGTAATGAATTTGAAATTATGAAACGAGAAGAGTTCGCTAAATTATACCAAAAATATATTAATTATAATGATGATAAATGGAATGAATATAATTTAAAAAAATTATATAAAATTGCCTTAAAATTTGATAATGAAGACGAACAATGTAAAATCATATATTATCAACAATTTCCCGAGGAAAATCGTGAGTTTAAAAAAGAGTTAAAAGAAGAACGCAGGGAAGAACAAGATAGAATTAAGGAAGAAAAACGAATTAAAAAACAAGAACGTAGGGAAGAACAAGATAGAATCAGGGAAGAACAAGATAAAATCAGGGAAGAAAAACAGAGGGAAAGGCAAGAACGTTGGGAAGAACAAGATAGAATCAGGGAAGAAAAACTCAGGGAGAAAGAAAGAGAAAAAGAGAGAAAAGAAGATGAGAAAATAGAGAAAGAACGTAAATATGAAGATATGAAAGATGATTTTGAAGAAATACATTTTAAATGCGGCGACCAGTTTTATAAAATTTTTGAAAATAAATTACAGGCATACAGCAAACAGTCATTCTGTACTGTATATCAAGATTATCGTATTGATGAAAAAAAATCATTTTTAGATATGTGGTTAAATGACCCAGATAAAAGACAATATGATAAAATAGATTTTGTACCGCCACCTATTAAATGTAAGAGTAGTACATTTAATACATGGGACTTAACAGAGGGGTTTGACGACTTGGTGATTAACAGTCAAGTTAATACTCAAATATTTTATGATTTCTTTAAGTATATTTGTTGTAAGCAAGATGATGTTTATGAATATGTTATAAAATATATTTCACATTTATTACAATATCCAGCTATTAAGCCACAGGTTGGGCTATTCTTTACTGGCTCACAAGGGGGAGGTAAAGACACATTAGCTCTCATTATTAAAAAATTAATTGGTATAGAGAATGTATTAATTGAATGTGACCCGGATAATGTATTTGGAAAATTTAATTGGAGGCGTATGAATAAATTAGTTGTATGCTTACAAGAAACAGATAATATTAAATCTTATGCTGGTAAAATCAAAGATTTAATTACATGTGAAACTACGACATTATCCGATAAATGTGTCAAGGGAATTGATGTAAATGATTTTACAAGATTATTAATTTTTAGTAACCATGAAAATATTATCAATGTAGAACCTACTGACAGACGGTTTGTGATAATTAAAACATGGGATTTTCATCATGACCCTCAAACTAATTTTTTTAATGAATTATATCAAGCTATTAATAATGATGATATGATTAATAAATTACGACATGAATTACTTTCATATAATATTAATAAAGATTTTAATTTTCAAAAAAATAGACCCATTACAGAAATTTATAAAGATTTAAAACAAATTAATACACCAAGTATTGTACGATGGGCATGGGATATAACGCAGTTACATGAAGTTAATGAATTATCAAGTAGCGAACTATGTAATCATTATAATAACTGGTGTAAAACAGCATTTGAAAATAGTAAAGAAGTTAATGTTAAATCATTTGGATTAAATCTTAAAAAATATTTTTGTATTAATAATGAGTGGAGGGGTTTTGAGAAAAAATTAACCAATAAATCAAGTATATATTGTATCCAAAAGGAAACATTAAAATCAATCATTGAAGATAAATATGGTTACATAGGTGAGATTTAATCAACTTACCACTTTTTACTCAACTTACCACCAACTTACCACCGTTAAAATTTTCATATAATTATTATTTTCTTACTGATTTCATACTAATAATATTATTTATATAAAATATAGTGGTAAGTGTGGTAAGAGTGGTAAGTTAAAATGAAAATTCATATAGAAAATTATTTTTTTTAATTTTTTTAATTTTTTTAATTTTTTTAATTTTTTTAATTTTTTTTTAATTTATTTTTTAAAAATATTTTTTTTTATTTTTATTTTATATATATGGATTTATACGAACTTACCACTTACCACCTCACCACCTGATAATCTTTCCAAAATGTTTAATAATTTAAAATTAAAATATTATGGTAATATTATATGAGTGACGACGAGAGCCCTATGGACCCCCAGCCTGAGTTAGCTGATGAAGAGCCTACTGTTGAGCCTACTGTTGAGCCTACTGTTGAGCCTAAAACCAAGGTAGATGGACGTAAAAAACCACGTACGCCTGCACAGATTGAAGCGTTTAAGAAAGCCCAAGAGGCATGGCGAACTAAACACAAAGAAACGTCTGATTTACGTAAGGAGGTTAATCAGAGAGTAGCTAAACACAAGGTAGAGAAAGCAAAAGCTATACTTGAGAAAGCCAAGGTAGTACTTAAAGAACCTGAACCTGAGGTGGTACTTAAAGAACCTGAACCCCAGGTAGTACTTAAAGAAGAACCTAAAAAGAAGAAATCAACCAAGAAACCAATTGTTGTTGTAGAGCAGAATAGCGATAGTGAGTCAGGTGAAGATGGACCAAATGTAATTTATGTTAAAAAGAAGGCTAAACCAAAGAAAGAACCTAACCCTCCAGTACACGATGTACGAACTCCATTTACGCAACCTGATAATCCATTTGGAAGACCATATTTTTATAATACGAATGGTATGGGATACTAATATATTAAAAAAAAGATTTTATAATATATCATTAATTATAAACTATACAAATTATGGAGTACTATCAAATAGGACAGAATGTTAAAAAATCATATGATTATTATAAACGTAATACTGAACCAACAGAACAACCAACAGATGTACCACCTGAAGAGGAACAACAACCAACAATATTTGGTGTAGGAAAATTAGCATATGGAACAGTTAAAAAAGCACCAGATATTAATTTTATGTTTAACAAATCATCGGGTGTTAGATTAGCTGGTCAAGTAGGTAATCCATTAAAACCTACATTAAATGCAATACCCCCTGCAGCACAAGAATTAGCAGAATTAGTTAAGGTGAGTGCTGTCTGGGAAAAAGAAGGTCAGGAAGCCGCTTTAAGGCGTTTAGCTACAAATAGTCCTGGATATACGATTGACCCACAGTTATCGAATAGTGAGCGTATAGTTGCTGTTAAACCTAATGGTAAAGTAGTAGTAGCATTTCGTGGAACTAATCCAAAAGCTAAAATTAAATCGGGAATTGGTAAAGGTTTTAATGAACCATTAATGTGGCTGGCTATACAAGCGGGTACAGAGGATAAATTATTTGAACAACATAAATTAACTCCATTTAAAAATGATTTGATTAAAAAATATGGAATACAAAATATAGAAAAAATCACAGGATATTCTATGGGTGGTACAAAAGCTCATAGATTAGCAGATATGCTTGGTGTAGAGAGTACATTATTCAATCCATTTATAGGTAAAAAATTCTTTGAATCTCCAAAAAGTAAAAATATAAAACATCAAATTTATCGTACAACAGAAGATGTTGCTACACTACAAGCATTATTCACACAAAAAAGAAGTATGCCGAGTAATGTAAAAGTAGATAGTATAGACCCAGTTGTTACAGTTAAGAAAGAAGCTGGTAGAATTACAAAAGGTTTATCGGCATTAGACCAATATAATATATTATATAATCATAATTTGGAGCATTTTACACAGAGTGGAGATAGAAATAATATAACGAGAGAAATAAATGAAAAAGTAAATGTACGTCTTGCTCGTTTTGAATTAGAAACAAAAAACTTAAATCCTGATTCGCCACAATTTAAGCAAAAACAGCAGCAGATGTTTAGTGAGTTAGAACCTGATATGAAAGTACTATCACAAGATTTAGAATTAAATTTAACTCCCACTTCAAAATTGTTTAAATCATTAAGTACAACAAATGTTGTTAGAGCATTAGGTGGAACTGCGGGTGCGGTAGGTGTTGATATGCTTGCAAGACAAATAGAACAAGCATCAGGTATTCCTATAGACCATCATATAACAACAGCTGTATCTGGTGGATTAGGAGCATTACCCCAACACGCAATAGATAAATACCTCGGGTTTAAACCAAATTTAATTAAATCTGTTAGGGGTGGTATAGCTGGTGCAGTAGCCCAAGAGGTTACAGCAGAAGGTACTAATGAACTATTAAGGAGTGCTGGATTAAGTACAGAAGCATCAGAAATAGCAAGTCAAACATTAGGTGGTGGAGTTGGTGGTCTTGTTATGCAGGGCAGTCCACAATTAGCAAGACAATTAGCTTTAAGATTGATGGCTCGGGTTGGAGTAGGTGCGGCGGTAGAGGTAGGTGCTGTTACTGCAGGAGCTTCTTTAGCTGGAGGATTAGCTACTGCTGGTGTAGGATTTCTGGTTGGTGCAGGTGTTAGTGCTGGATTTACTTTATATGAAATGGAACAAAGAAAAAAAGCACCTATAAGTAGAGGAGAAGAGGAATATATTGGTAATTTAGCTCAATTTGTAGCAGGAGGTGGTACAATAGAGGAAGCATTAAATGAGATAGATGATTCAATAACAAGAGATAGAATTAGAAGATTTGTTGGAAGAGAAGGTTCGCCAGAATATCATTCATTTAGAACAAAAGTAACAAGAGAAGAAAATATATTAGAAGCACGACAAGGCACTCAAGATAGATATCATCGAGTAGTAGAAGCTGCGAGAGAATCAGGTATCTTATCTACTCGAACAATAATACATGGTGATCCGCAAAATCTTCGACAAAGCATGCAACCAGAAGCCACAGGAGATGCGCGGTATATATTTGAATGGGTTAGATTTGACCCAAGATTACAAAATGCACGAAATACAGAAGAGGCTAATAGAATAATCGTAGAAATTATAGAAGAAGCTGCGAGCAACCAAGCTATGAGAGGTATCGAAATTAATAGATATTCCTATGAAACAATTCGTGATGATTCACGTGATATACCACAGTTTGATAGTAATGGTCGTTTAATAATTGTAAGACCAAGTGAAGTAAAGAATAGATATGATAGTATTGAAGCATCTACACCAAGTACAACTGAAACACCTTGGAGACAATCCTGGGATGAGTTAACTGAAATACCAGAAGTGATTTCACCACCAGAAGTGATTTCACCACAACAAGAATGGAGACAAAGAATTCAAACAGAAGGTACAGGAGTAGCACAGTCTATGTTTGAATGGGTTAGATTTGACCCAAGATTACAAAATGCACGAAATACAGAAGAGGCTAATAGAATAATCATAGAAATTATAGAAGAAGGTGCTGCAGGAGAACAAGCTATGAGAGGTCACGGAATTAATAGATATTTCTATGAAACAATTAATAATGATTCACGTGATATACCACAATTTGATAGTAATGGTCGTTTAATAATTGTAAGACCAAGTGAAGTAAAGGATAGATATGATAGTATTGAAGCATTTAAACCAAGTACAACTGAAACACCTTGGAGACAATCCTGGGATGAGTTAAATGAAATACCAGAAGTGATTTTACCACAAGCAGAATCAGTAGAAATTAAACCATTTGTAGCCCCTCATGGTAGTTTAGTGTTAAATACTATACAATTAGATAGTAAAGCCCAAGAACTGATGAATAAAGGTGATGCACACGGATTAAATAAACGAATTAGAGAAATTTATAAAGAAAATGAAGATAAACACCATCAATTTGCAGAGGTAATGAAGTTTGGTGATGCTACCATGCCCCAAATCACGCCAAAGGGTTCTCTTGTATATACAAAATTTACAGATGATGCACCTACTACTAAACAAATAATAGAAGAAAAAAAATAAAATAATAAAAATAAAATAAAAAAAATAAAATAATTTTTATATATAATATGGATGATTGTCCTGTTCATTGTGTAAATGTAGCTTGTAGAGACCCTGACTTTATTGAAAAACATAATGCTTTTATATTAACGTTAGTTGGGATAGTTGGAACTGGGTGTGGTGTATTACTCAATTATTTTATGAGGTCAAGATGTACTGATATTAATTTATGTGGATTAAAATGTAAAAGAATACCTATGAATATATCAACAAATGATATAGAAATAATTAATCATAAAAAATAAAATAAATTTATATTATATTACGATGGATATAAGTAAAACTAAAATTTCAAAGATGGATATCAAGCCACCTAAGAAAAAAGCTTTTACAATTGAGACCGACCCTGATTTTATTAAATTACATACTCTTTGTTTGGCTTCAGGAAAACGCGGTGGTGGTAAATCAGTAGCAATAGCAAATTTAATTAAACAAGCAAAAGATAAAAATTATTATGATAAAGTATATTTGATTACACCTACTTATCATAGTAATAAAGAAATTTGGGATATAGCAGATATTCAGGAAGAAGATGTATTTGAACCTACTATTGATGTATTAAAACATATTATAGAACTTGTTGAATCTGAAAAGCAAGAATGGGATAATTTTTTAGAGAAAAAAAAACTAATGGCTAAATTTAATAAAGATATTAAAACAAAAAAAGTAGAACATATTGATGAGGACGATTTGATGTATTATTATGAAAATGGTTTATTACAGAATGATTGTAATGTAGATATACCAACATGGAAATATAGAAAAGAAGAACCACCAAAGCTCGCCGTTATACTTGATGATACTATGGGTACTGATTTAATGAAACCAAGAGGTGGATTAACTAACTTCTGCATAAAACATAGGCACATAGGCAAGGGATTAGGTATATCTGTTTTTATGTTGGTACAATCATATTGTAGCCGTGAGGGTGTAGCAAGACCTATTCGTGAGAATACAACTCATTTATTATTGTTTAAATGTAAAGATGAAAATCAGATTAAGAAAATTCATACAGAGATTGGTAGTGATGTTGATTTAGAAAAATTTGATTCTATGTTTAAATATGCTACAGAGAACCCATTTTGCTTTTTATTTGTTGATTTTAGTCCAAAAGACTCAAGTAAAACATTCAGGAAATGTTTTAATGAATATTTAAATTAAAAAAAATATTTTAAAATGTTTATAATCTAATAAAATGAGTACCAGAACTGGATTTTTATCAGACGAGAATGTAAAAAAAATGTGCCTTACGCAAATGCAAATCCCGATGAATAGAATGGATTTACTACCAGCTAATCCAATTAATGTAAGTGGAGTATATAGTCGTCCACTTAAAGAACCACCAATTTTAAAAAGACCAGCAAACGCAGCTACTATGTTAGCGGCCGCAGAAAAATTAACTGGTGTGAATATGGCTGGAGATTTTCTTGAAGAATACAGAAAGAAAATACCAGATAAAGCCCCTCCATCTATGTTGCCTTTCGCACCTGGAGGTGTAACTCAACAGACATATACTACATTAAGAAATATACCAGTTTTATCTGAATTAGCATATCTACAGCAATTTGCGAACGTAGGAATGGCTCCAACTATCTATAGTGATATTTTATCAGGACCAAATTCATCTTTATCTCTTTTATCACAAGACACTCAAAGTGAGTTTAGTTCAGCTACTACTCCATCTATTGAGGAAGATGAAGAAGCCCGCCAGGCCCGATTGGAAGTTCTACGTATGGGAAGGTATGGATATGTTCCTGGAAGTGAAGAATTAGAAGAGTTAATTGAAAGGCCTCCATCGACGGTATTACCAGTAGGTGAACCAGGACCCAGCAGACCTCCAAGAATTGCAACTGTGGAAACTACTACACAGACACTTGAAGAATTGGAGGAAGGTGCGCCAGTAAGAGAGAGGGTGAGAGTATTTGAAAGATTTGGCCGTTCGAGAGCGAGAGTAGCACCTGAACCATAATTATAAGTTAATTTTATTTAAAAAAAAAAATAAGTTAATTTTATTTAAAAAAAAAATATTATATAATTATAAATGGCTAAGTCAGAAGAAGAAAATTTAATCAATAATATTTCTGTTGGAGATGAATTTGAAAGATATGAAGAAAAGAATCCATTTGAATACACACCATTAGAATTAGCTAAACGCAAAAAAGCAATTAGAGATGCGAGTAAAGATTATCCAAATATCCCAGAGAAATATATAGAATGGTTCTATGATATGACCGAGAAAGTATATAAAAAAGAAGAGATAGATGAAATTATAAATACTAAAGCCTGGGAAGTACCAGGTATGAAAAGACAGTTTGGCGGTGTTTTAAAGACTGGTGAAATTATTGAGCCTGAAAACAAAGAAAGCGTTAGCTTAGAGTCGATTGAAGAGTAATTCTATTGCTAAACAGGAAGTATAAATTAATTAAAAATATATTGTTAAAAAAAAAATTTTATAATATATTATTAATTATAAATGACAGAACGTATTCTTGAAACTCATAATATCTTTATTGACACATCCGCTGCTAATAAAGAAAGTAACTCCCGTGGTGATGATTTTCAGCTACACTTAAATACTCAAGCAGTAGATGCGGACCGTGGGCAGTTTATTAGATTAACACTTAATGAATTTAATATGTATAAAACTTTCACAGATGTTAATGATAATAATAGAACATTTATTATCGCGAATGACAATACAACCGCTGCAAAAGTTGCTTTAACAAAACAGAACTATGAAACTCTATCTGATTTAGCACAAAATTTCGCAGATGTTGTAGCAGCAAGATTATTAACAGACGCACAAGGTAATGGTTCAACTGCAACTACAGCTACAATCTCTGATTTAACTCCAGCATCAACAACAAGTATTAATGGTACAACTGATAATATTATTAGCTTTAAAATTACATTTGATGCAGCACATACGCTAACAACTGTATTAATTCAATTTTTAGAAGAAGAGGGTGAAGCTTATGCTTTATTAGGTGGTGATAGAATTTATGGTTCAACTCCAAGTATAGAAAATTCAGTTGTAACATCATTTCCAAGTGGTACAGAAATCTCGGTTCAGTGTTTATATCCAGGTCAGCGTCATACATCGCCTCACATTTACTTACGTACTTCATTAACAACAGGAGCATCTGAAACTGCTTCATTAACTCGTGAAACAAATGTTGATTTAGCATCAGAAGTATCATATTCTAATGTATTAGCTAAAATCCCAGTAAATACAGAATTTTGTAATTTCACAGCAAATACTGGTCGTGAGTATTTTATTGATTTAAGACAAAAACATTTAAATAACATCAGATTATATTTAACAGATAATAAAAATCGCAGAATAGGTCGCAGACCAGCAAACACTCAAGGTAAAACCGCATCGGGTTATGATAATGTTAATGCGATTGAACAATCTACATTAGGTAATTTATCTTTCTCGTGTGTGCTACGTGTTGAGGTAGTACAAGGTGGTCCAGTAAATGAAGTACAATTTGGTAAGCAACCTGAAATATTACCAGCGAGAATGACTGGTCCATTAGTTCAGACAAATAGAATTATTTAAAAGTTAGAAAATCAAAAATAAAAAAATATATATTATTAAATAAAATGTCCTACAGTCCACAGTTAAGTTATTTTTTAGACCGTCTTTCTGGCTACTCTACTAATATTTTCAGACTTGAACCCCAGAATGCGAGCACCGCTAATCCAAACTCGATTGTTCGCTTTACTCTACCATCGAATGCTCTACTAAATCTCCGCTCATTCGCCTTCCACTTTACAGCGACCACCTCTTCGGGAGCTGGTACCTCGCTTGCCCGTCTACCTGATGGGATTGATTCGCTTGTCGAACGTGTTGAAGTATCGTGTGGTGGTGTTCAGCTATCTGCTGGTGCGAATTACTACAATGTTTTATGTCACGCTAAAAGAGCGCTAATGGATAAACACCCCGACGTTGTTTTAGGTCATCCCGAAGTTGTCCGTGCTGTATCGTATGTTGATGGTGCTGCGAAAGCGGCGAATGAAACATACACTGGAACACAGTCGCACTTCTGCATCGACCAGTGGGAGGGCTTCCTTGGTTCTGCTGAACCTAAAATTATGGACTCGTCTTTAGTTCCAGATATTGTAGTCTCCATTTACCTTGCTGATGTAACAGTTCTTGCGAATTGTGCCGGTACTGCCCTTGATGGAACTGGTGCAGCTGACATTACTGATGATGGTGCTTCCACCGTATCGTACTCTTTATCGAACATTCACGCTTCTATTGAATGCATTGGTTTAGCGGATGCAGTCTATGACAATATGGTTTCTTCTATGATTGCCTCCAAAGGATTCCTTGAAATTCCTTTCAAACAGTATTACTCTTTCCAGGATGTCCACTCGGGCCAGATGAGATTCTCTGTTGCTACCCAGTCGCTCGACCGCATTTGGGCTGTCCAGCGTGATGGTGACTCGGGTAACTCGGTTGGTGCTCGCCTAATTAAAGGTTTCAAAGTATCTGGTGGTTTCACATCTGATGCCGAAATTCCTGATACTACTGGGGGTGGTGCTTTAACACAGGATATTGGTGTTCCACAGTTCGATATTGGTGGTACATTAGATTACAATAAAGAAAAATACACAACCGCGGCCTTCAACTTCCCAGAAGCGGCTGATGATTCTCTATACCAGTTCCAGCTAAATGGTGCATATGTTCCCCAGTTCCGTGCTTCTTTTGAAGAAATGAACCAGATTTCGCAGAACTCTGTTCTTGGAAAATCGCAGGGCAAATATGCGCTTGACACTATGAAAACTAACTTTGCGGTTCAGTGCCTACGCCTAAATCTACCTGAAAGTGAATACTCGCGTACTATCTCTGGTCTAAATACCCGTTCCGTATCTCTAAATGGTTACTACAATATTTCGGGTCTTGGTGGTGCTACTCCCACAGTCAATCTATTCTGCGAGTGCACTTCTACTCTAATGATTGGTGCCGGGAGGCAGCTCTCAGTCGAGCAATAATCGTGTTTTTTAAAAATTGACTTTCACACCACTTAAATAAAGTTAAATAAAAATAAATAAAAAAAATGTATATAATAAAAAAATGTCAGTGGTTACAGATATATTTGCTGGTATGCAAGGTAAAAAAGATGCGAAGGTGAATGTACCAAGAATGGGATTAATTAACGAACAGTTAACAAATAAGGACCCACAACTTGGAAGGGTAGCATATGAAAAGGCGCCAAATATACTAAATAGTGCGATTGATTATTCAACTCGTAGGGGAGTATTACCATGTGTGGGTATTACAACTCACGTATTAAGAGCACCTCCTGTTAATGCATCAAATGCGTATCAGGCACCAAGAGGTGTTGGGTCATTTGAAAGGAAAGGTTTGGAGGGTGTAGGTTATAAAAATGATTATAGAGTGTTAAGACCATTTAGTTCTATTAACATGGGTAAACCGAGTGAATTAGGAATGTAAATATATTCAAACATTTTATTTATTTTATTAATTAATAATATAACTAAAATGTGTGATTGTAATATACCATATTCAGTATATCCAGGTAAAAAAACAATAACAGGAGGAGGTGGTGAAAGTGTAGATAGAATTAATATTGAAGTTGAAGGTTCTACATCAAAGAAAAAACAGATTATTTATGACACAACCAAAACAATTACATCAAGTGATATTGTAGCTCGTCTAGATGGTGCTCCTGATAAAGAGCAAGTTTATTATTTTGGAGAGAGCATTCCTAATAGATGGGTTGCTGTAGGTCAAGGGACTAATACATTAGCATATTCAAGTGATGGAATTACTTGGACAGGTATAGGAACAAGTATATTTTCATCGTTAGGTAGAGATGTAGCTTGGAATGGTTCAATATATGTAGCAGTAGGTCAAGGAACAAACTCAATAGCATATTCAAGTGATGGAATTACTTGGACAGGTATAGGAACAAGTATATTTTCATCACAAGGCAGAGGTATAGCGTGGAATGGAACAAGATGGGTTGCAGTAGGGCAAGGAACAAATACAATAGCATATTCAAGTGATGGTATTAATTGGACAGGTATAGGAACAAGCATTTTTTCCGGACTAGGTAATAAAGTAGTATGGAATGGAAGTATATTTTGTGCGGTAGGGAATGGAACAAACTCAATAGCATATTCAAGTGATGGTATTACTTGGACTGGAGTAGGAACAAGCATTTTTACATCACAAGGACGAAATATTAGTTGGAATGGTTTTATGTTTGTGGCAGTAGGTAATGGAGGGAACACAATAGCGTATAGTTATGATGGTGCTAGTTGGACTGGTTTAGGGACAGGTATAATAAATGTAACCGGCCAAGGTGTGGGTTGGGATGGACGAAAATGGCTTGTTTGTGGGGATGGGACAACTGAATTACATTACTCGTCAAATGGTATAGATTGGACTGCTATAACACCAAATCTATTTTCAAGTTACGCAATTGTTCCCTTGTGGAATGGTTCAAGATGGGTTATTTCTGGTAATACTCCTGCGAGTGCTTGGTCTGTAGATGGATTTAATTGGACGCTGACTACTTCAACTGTATTTACAATTATGTGGTCACTAACATATAATGATAAGCGTGAAAATACTATTACTTTTGCCGCTGGGTCAACGGCTAATGGGGTAGTGTCTATTAATGGTGGTACTCTTACTTTAAGTGGTGGTGGAACGCTTGATGTTGTGAGTGAAAACTATTTTAATCAGGGTTTTACAAATTTTGCTTTAACGATTAAATAAGTGGTGTAAATTTTCTCTCTATGATATTTAAAAAAAAGAGGATAAAATAAAATATAAGAGTTGCCAAATTAGGAATGGGGTTCCAGGGTTATGGGGTTATGGGTATATCCTTCAATTTTGCTTCTTTTATATATAAAAAAA
>Ga0099848_1000431_pt1 | contig 19678 bp, 11 predicted proteins | sample CB_VirMetaG_3_FD_78179 | JGI IMG/M metagenome (GOLD analysis project Ga0099848, IMG submission 78179) | Freshwater to marine saline gradient viral communities from Chesapeake Bay - CB_1508_1S Viral MetaG | ecosystem: Environmental > Aquatic > Marine > Coastal | place: USA: Chesapeake Bay...
GTCACAATACATATGCTCAAGAGTTCTTTTCTTCTATGAGCAGACCATGTCAACATTTGATGTATATTCATCCAGAGCATGGAGTAACATCTGAATATTCAATTTGGTTAGATTAAATTAAGAGGGTTATAGATGAAAAATTATGTACTAGGTTTACGTAGCGCAGACTTTAATAAAAGTCGGCAATATTTGGATATCAGATCCAATAAACCTGTACAATAATAAATTTTATAAGAATTTTTCATATAAAAGATCATCAGCTGGATTAAATCTTCTTGATGATTTTATATTTGTTGGAACTGAACAAACCTCTCCCTCATACTCTTCCAGCTCCCACGCTACTCCGATAGATCCTAATGCAGTTTATGTAACTAACTATGGAGAAATTGTATATGAAAGTTCTACTCCAGATTTATTAAGATTTATTGATCATAGCTCTAGAGTTGACATAATATCTTTTAAGGGTCAATTTACTAATTACATAGGAAATATAGAGCCAACTTTTGCTCTTCAAATATACGAAGCGGATTCAGAAAACGGTCCGTGGATGAAGTCAGAATCCTCAAGAAATTCTAGTTCAATATTTTTAATAAATTCAAAACCTTATGTTAAATTTGAATTACAGATATTTTTTGAAACTGAAGAATCAATACAAGATTTTGGTTTATTATTCTTTGTAGATATATTAATACATGATCCAGTTATTCCTGTTTTGTCTGATTCTGCAAGAAGTATTTTAGCAAGATTTCCCACATGGACTGCAATGTATGAAGATTCAATTGAAAGGGCAACTCCAGAATTAGCCACTCCTATTTCTGTTGCAGGAAAATTCTTAAATTCATTAATTGGAGAATACTTAGATGATTTTGAGGCATCGCTTGATCTAAATCAACTAGACTCTTTTATATCTTCAGTAGACGAACAATTGGTGGATTGGATATACGTATCATATTCAGTCCCATCAGCGGCTATATCTGTTCTAGGGGACTCTATTCCATTAGCAAGGACAAGTTCACTTTCAGATTTTTATAATTGCAGAAAAACAGATTATGTTTATTATCATAATTTAATTGATAATCAAATTATTACTCTTCAAAAATTTGAAAGCCTAAATATAGATGGAAATACTTTTTATCAAGAACCAGTTTTATACTTTAATCAATTTGATGAGTTTGGAACTAGAGTTGGACTAAAAAGACTTTATTTAGAAAATAACGAAAATTATAAAAAAAGAATATTAGATGTATATAGGAATATCCCCTCAGTTAACTTAGATAGCGTAAAAACAACACTAAGACGAGAGCTTGACATTTGGAGGGCATATGGTTCTACTCCTGACTCAGATTATTTAGGGGCAACACCAGAAATATTAGAAATTTCCGATATAGAATCATCTACTCCATATTTTTCTTTTGATGGTGTTCCAAGTAAAAGATTTTTTGATTTTGTTAAATCATTAAATGAAGAATATCCTTCTAATTTTGGCTATATAAATTGGGAAGAAGGTCTTTGGGATTATTCTGGCATAAATAACGAAGGGGTGCAGTCGATACCAGCTGCCTATGATTCAGAGAAAGCTACCGCAGACCACTTTCAGCCAGGTGTTGGAGATCTAGAAGACGCAATGTTGTTTATAGAAAATGATAGATTTGCAACCGTTTCTTTTGAAGGATACTTTAAGGCAGATGGGTTTAAGGTGTCTTCTTATAAAGATATGTATGCGCCAATCCAAATTCAGTATGAATATTATGGGGATTATGTTATATCTACTGCGCACAATCCAGAAGCTTCAAATCCAGTAGGCTCGACTAGTCAAACCAACGGCGGGACCAACATGGTCTATGAGCTACATCTTAACTCTCACAATCAATACGCAACTCCTTCAGTTTTTTATAAAAACTTTTCCTATGAAGATAATGAAGACTTTATAGTAAAAAACTACTATTCGGAACAAAGCCCTTCATCACCTGAATATAATCTAATAACAATTTTTAATTCAGATGGTTTTACTGATCCATCTATTGGCTTTAGAGAAAAAACTTATGGATACTCATATTTGAATACCGATTCAACACCAGCAATTGAATCGATAGACGTAAAAGACGTAAGTATGGTTAAAATAATAGCCCATGCCAAATGGGATGAAGTAGCACAACAGTACTCAAATGTAAAAAATGCAGACTATAGAATAGCTTTCAATGAATACTCAGGCGGTTATACGGTTAATCCAGCGTATAATTCAAACATATCAATTTCCACTCCAAATATAAACTATCTAAATGGAAATTTTAAAATAGGATCTACTGTATATGGAAATACAGTAGTGCTCGGCAATACGGATCCTATTTCAGATCTAATTGTAATAAATAAAGATAATGATATATCCTCAGTGGATGATGCTGTAATAATTATTGATGACCTAAAAGAAAATATATTATATCCAGTTGGCACTGTTCCAAATAATTTATATATTAAAAACGTTCCAGTTTATCCATATCCAAAATATTCTGAAAGAAATAATTTAAATTCAGAGTTACAAGCACAAGTTCAGGAGTCTGGTGGATATTCATCAGATCCGTATACCGGAACAGAATATTACATACCTTCATCTCCTAATATAATTTATGAAATCTATGATGACTTAAATCTTTCTAATGCACCTGTTCAATCTGGTTTTTTTGAATCAGCAACCATCAACTATTCATCAGCTGCAGAAGCTTTCGTTTTGACCACTGGCCTTTCGGCAACACCATATTATCCTTTTAAACTTCCTATTTTTTCGCAAATAGAAGAAAACGAAGCAAAAAGCACACCTATGATTTTTGGTTACCTAGATAGTTTCGGTAACGCTTACAAAAATACAGAAAAAATGGAAGACTCTGGCAGATCTATAGAGCAAAGCAACATTGATTCTTTTATTGGTGATTATAGTCTAAATAGAAATTCTTTTGGAATTACTCCAGAGCAAACAGCCAATAATGAATATATTATTACTAGCATAAATCCAGTTAGCTTAAATGATGATATTGTATTGTCATCGTCAAAGACTTCAGTTGGATCAAATACGTTTTCTCCAGATACTTTAATAGATTATATTAATGAGGAATATGAAACTGAAATAGAAAATTACAAGTACTCACCAATATCAGTTGACGCAAGGCATCAGTCGTATTTTGATAATAAAAACATAAACCTTATTGACGTTAAACAGCCAAGCCTTAAGACTGGTTGGCTGTATCTTCCCGAAGAAGAGTATTATGTTTATGCTCAGCCAATAGTAGATGTTTATAATGGGGTCTTTTGGGAACTAGATTTGTCTAACGCCCCCATGCAAGGTGCTCCAATATTAGTTCAATTAGATTCAGCTGGCACAGTAGTTAATTATAATGAAACGTTTTTTAATGATTCTTCAACTCCAGGAGCTATAACATTTTACAACGAAGAAACATTAATTGGATCTGATGATCTAGCCTTATATTTATCTTACGAAAATATTTCAAATATATCAATACAAGATATTTTTTCTGGCAATATACTAGTTAAGTCTCCTTTGAATCCAGAATACTGGATATGGTCCCTATTAGACGAAAATGGTAATTACATTCTCGATATGAACGATGATGGCCAGTATTACATCTCGTTGCTTTCATATATTCAAAGTGGAGATGATTTTTACTATTTTGTTGGAAACAGACTACAAATATTAAATTCAATAACTCACGAAAGTCAAATAATTCCTGGAAGAGAATATGAGATTAAATACAAAGTAAATAACTCTTTTTATGCAGAAAGAAATAACAAGAAAATTTATTTTTCATCAACACCTAATTTAAGTTCGGAATACAGAATAACATATGAATCATCCGATTATTTATCCAGTACACCATCTGGACTATCTCTAAATGTAATAGAAAACTCTTTAGACGAAGGATACGTATTTATTTCTGATTCGGAATACGCTTTTAATAAAGCAAAAATTTGGATATCGCCTTACAGTATTTCTGATAGCCAAGATGATTTAGTGTATGTTTCAATAGTATCTTATGATATAAATGATAACCCAAAACCAAATCAAACATTTAGAATATACGGAGACTACCTACAGTCAGAAGAAGAATATCTAACAACAAATGAAAATGGATTTGGTAAAACTATAGTTAGGTATTTAGGATCCTCAACTCAAAATGTCTTAAAATTGAACATAGAGGGAGTTTCTTATCCAAATATAAATGCGCATCCAAATAGTCAGAGTTCAGAATTTGTCGAAGAATTCTTTATTGATTTAATAAAAAACGAACTAGCTGAATACACCCTTAAAGCAGCAGCTGATAAAATTAAGATAAAATCTAACTCAATTGATGATGTTTACATAAAAGGATATTTAAGAACCTCTAAAAATATGCCAGTATCGAATAAGGTTATATATTGGAAAAAGGCACGCACCGCCTACGAGGCATTGAATGAGGTTGATTATTCTTCTTATTCTGGAAACCCTGGTAGATACGAGGTTTCTGGTTACACAACAACTAATGAGTATGGTGATTTCAACATAGGTCCCTTCTACGCCCAAAACAATAGAGACCCCGGCTTATGGTTTGTTGTAATGGAAACCGAATTATCTTCAACTCCTTCAGTAACTCCAGTTACTATGTATGGGGATATAGTTTATTGGTACGAAAGCTATGACAATATTCATTATTCCGATGAGCTACTCCCGCTCCCAAGATTCTATACGGCTAGGCCGTTAAGCGGTCAAGATATAATAAAGGAGCCAACATTTAGCTATAGGCATTATGACCAGCAATACGATGCAACTCCTTCGGCAACGCCTGAAATTAATTGGGTTCCACCAAAATGGTTCCCAATTTCAAGATATGAACAATATCAAATGGGTCTTCTAGGGTCAACTCCAAATGTTGTTTCAACATATGATAATATTTATGTTGATTATGAGGATAATTAAATGAAAAAATTTGAAAATAAAACAAAAAATCAAAAAGAAAAATCAATAAAAGTAGGATCGTCAGTACCCGAAGATGCAGTAAATCTAGCTTTTTATTCAAATGAACAAGTAAGTCCAAGTGATAATTTGTCTATTATAGATTTGTCATCTTCAATTCCAGAAAATAAAACCGCACTAAACAGTGGTATAAAAACATTTTTTGCTAATGAACTTGGAATTTTAGAAGATGAAAATGGAAATACTTTGTTTCCAACTGAAAACTTAACAGTAAGTGACGTTAATATCTCTAAGCCTTATACTACAGAAATGCTAGAAGAGAGTCAAATAAATAGCCTAGAGTATTTGCACTACTACTATGCTAGTAGATTTTTTACTGCTGCCCCGGCGGGCTATAGTTTCCTGGGTCTTGAAGACTATTTGAATGAAAATAGAATAAAATTTTTAAATATTAAAGTAATTGATTCTAAAAATCAAGACTATGTGGATAGAAATACTGGAAGAAAAAAATATAAAATTCTTTTAGAGCCCTATCTAACTGAAGAAAATTCAGAAGAATTTGACATTCCCTATAGAATAATAGTTGGCTTAGATGCTACTGAGCCAATAAATTTAAAGCTAATATATGATAAAGTTGAGTGTAATTCTGATGGCAAAATTGTTTCACAGAATTTAAGGTACTCAGAAACAATAAACGCTCAACCTTATTTTAAAAACACGCCAGAAGAAACTTACGTTGTTGATAACAGTTATGGAAAAAAAGTATTTTCTGTAAAAAAATATAATAAAAAATATTCTGATATATTTTTTAATAAAATAAGTTCAACTGGAAAAAATGTTTATGTTCCCAAAAAAGCCTTAGCCGACAATAGAACCTTTGAAGTTTTTAACTGGAGACTTATAGCTAGATCAAAACAGTCATTAAACCTTGAGCTTGTAGATTACTTTGCTGGAATTGAGCAAGACACAGTTTCTTCTTCGGTGAAATTTAGGAACATAAACGCAGCTGTAATATACGATTCAAATGATACTACATCATTAGTAAATATAAAGCCATACGTATTTTACAGAATGCAAAATTCTCCATTTAATTTTTCAAAATTTACTTTTTCTAATCCATTATCTACTACTCAAGAAAAAAACACCGCAAATTATTGGATAGTTGACATCAACTCCATTGACTCACTCAGTGAGTTTGACGTCGTTGCTTTTGCTCCAACAAAAGTACTTTCTGAAAGAGCAAATTTAATTTTATCCAATTACGTAAAAATAGATAATGGAACACTTATAGTAGATGGATCTAATTATCCATCCGAAAAACCATTTATTTCTTCTGAAATTTTTATGCCCCAAGTAGATTTCAGCACAGCTGTTGTTAGGTCATACTACGAATATAACGAGCAGAACAAAATTCTAAACGAAGACAAAAACGGTGGATGGAATATTAATTCTTCTATTTTTGAAAATGAGAATTATGGAATTTTTGGTCTTAAAAAAGCAAACTATAGATATCTTAATTCTGAAATACCGTCTTCTAAATCTTTCTTAAATGTGGGTGTGTCATCTTCGGATAAGGCTTCTGTAGGGGCTTTATTTGAATTTGGATCACAGGGAGATTCCGTAGCTCAAGGAAATATCATATTTACAACATTTGCATTCATGGAATATTGTAATTCCATATATTCTGTATCAAATTTATCAACCGTATTAGACACAAACACTGGATCAACCGCAGTAGACGAATCAGATCAGGAGATAATATCTTCTATTGTTGAAGGTCCTTTTAAATTTTTCTATAATTGCATATCCTATGCAATGTATTCAAGAGCTTACGCTGGAACAATATTGGACACTAGATCTTCTATTTTTAACTACATAGGACAATGGAGCTCTTCTTGGGCAATGAATTCAAAAGCCTTACTAAGTTCAGAAATAGAAAAATATTTTACCAACATTTCAATCAGTCCAACAGAATCTAGATACGCAAGAGATTTAATTAAGGGATATAACTCTGTAGAAGATTTCTACCTAAAATCAATTTATGACCAACTGCCAACCTACCACAAAGATAAAATTTCCTACATAGATATATCTCAAGTGGAATTTTTCTTAGAAATAACAAATCCAGACATAGAAGTTTACAAATCAACAAAAATAACCGATAAATTAGTTGCAATATCAGAATATAATTTGCCGACATCATATACACTATTTAAATTAGATACCGGAAAACAAAAAGCGCATGCATATACTGAAACAGAATCTCCAATAATCAATATTCCGGATTCATTTGGTCCATATGTAATAAAAGAAATTTCTACAATAAAAAGTTCCTCAACAAAAGAGTTAAACAACGAAATAAATCCAGTAAATTATTTTGAGAATTATCCATTTGAATTAGAAACATCTTATTCTTATCAAACGGCAACAGATAAGCCATTAGTTTTTAGTGGCGATTACAAAGCTGATTTGGAAATAGCCTATAGAGGAACCGGTAAACTAGCAGTAGCAAAAAAAACCGGGTATGCAATAAGGAAATGGACAGAATCAAGATTGGTAGGAAAAGAACCCGATGTAACTCAACCTCCTCAAACTATACCTGGTGCTGTTTCCACACTGCCCGCAACAAGTATCAGCTCGATATTCCAATTGTTTGCGCCCCAGGGAACCATTCCCGCAAATGCTGGCTATCAGTGGAGAGCATTTGATTATACTGGAGATATAGATTCAGGAAACGGGCCCGATGGATATAATATTGGCGCAAGAGGCGCTTATGTCGAATATATTCAGCAGGTTCTAAAAGCTGGTAATTTTTATAGATCAACGATAGATGGCTTTTATGGTGGAGCAACTAAGGCAGCTGTTTCTGATTTTCAGCAATTCATGAAAGCCTATAGGCCAGTATGGTCAATAGATGGAGTTGTAGATAGTGAGACAAAAGCACTTCTTTCTTATGCAATAAAAAATAATCTGCGCAATATGCAAAGCGCATCAAGCTACGGAAACCCTTTCTTCAGTGCCGCACTTCGGAGCAGCTGAAATATCTCAGGTGCAAAGTGGTCGAACTCATAAAAAAATAAGCTATTCTGGTTCCGGATTAGGAAATTCAGTAACACAAATACAAGACATTATATTTTTTACAATTCCAAGTGGCACAACTCTTGATAGTATAACAATCAATTTTGGATCAGATGCAGCTTGGAGAAAACTGCAAGTTGTTAGCTATGGTTGGTCAACTCAAGACCACAAAACCACTCCTGGATTGGGTGCAATACAGCAGGTTTTTCAATCTTATGTTGGGCTTGGGCAACCAGTAACGATAAATAGATCCCCCGATGCAAACGGAAATGTGAATTTACAAATGGGTCATCCAGTCGCAAACGCCAAGTATATGTATGTTCATATAAGAACGACTGGTCAAATAGGGGGAAGATTTGGTGCGGCAGAGGGATACGCAATTTCTTCAATACAATGCGCAATAAGAGGCGCCAGCACTGTTCAAACTTTCGATCCTATTGAAGGAGAAGATATATATGAAGATTTTGAGGAAAGTCAACAATATACTGCATTTCCTTCTTTGATAAAGCCTGAATTGAATGCGGTAGCGGAATACTATCTAAAGGGTACAAGTGCTTTGTATTACGATGGAAATAATTTAAAATCAAATACAAATCCATTTTACCTTTACACTATAGATGATGATGAATTTTGGGAGTGGAATGGCTCTACTTGGAATAACGTTGAACCAGAAGACGGAAATGTAGATGTAGTTATAAAAGACGAATCAGCAACATTGACATTTGACGTTGACGCAGTAGTGACCGCTTTAGACTCTGGAAAATTTAATAATTTAAATTCAACTAAACCAATTTCGACAATATATGATACCCAAAGCATAAAATCTAAAAGCGTTACTTTTAATAAAATTTATTATAACTATTTAGAAAAACAATATGAAGAAACTTTTGATTCTTCAATAAACATTAAGACTTCTTCCTATAAAAGCGAAGCTTCTACTGTTGAATTTGATTTAACTAAACCAATTTTTGTTAATCTATCCAACAATCAAGCTGTAACTACTGAAAACGTTGTAACGGAAACAGGATCAAGTTTTGATGATCCATTGTCAGCAATTTCAATTTCCTATTCTGGCGCCGATATACCACCCTTAAACAAGCCAACAAGATTTACTCTTGCCACGTCAGCGGCTTATTATTCTGGCTCTAATGTGATAACTACTAATCCAAACTACATATCTAATTATAGTATGAAAAATATATCTGGAAATATAGTTCCCAAAAAAGAATCAGTAACTGTTTTAGATGGGGTAATTTTGTTGTGCGACTCAACAGGTAAGCCAATAGGTATACCAAATGGTTCTGAAATTTCAAGTTATTTTGGAACATCTATATTAGATCAAGAAAAAGATTCTAGACTAGGTTTTGTATTTGTTAGAAATAAAATAGAGACATCAAATGGATTAATTTTTGGATTTTATGATATACAGCAAAAAGAATTTTTAGGAGAAAAAATTGCATTTGTTGATATATTGTCGAGGGGAATAAAAAACGTATACTTGGCTGTTTGCGCTATTGATTCAGATGGCAATAGCCAAAATGCAATAGACTATATTGGTCCAAAAGTAAGTACAACATTTCTCCCAATAGATGTTCCCGTAAAAAGAATATGCCCTGTATATTCTGTAGCCTTTAAGGCTTCTAGTGCGATTAAAATAGGCAATATCACTTCATTTACGGATAAAAAAGAAGCGTGGTCTTTGCCAATTGCGTCGGGCTCATTTGTCAAAGAAATAGAAATTCCAACATCAAATAAATTTACAGATTGGAAATCAAATTATTTAGGTCAAGATCTTTTGGCCACTTACGATACTTCATCTTTTCCAACAAATTGGTCGCCAATCTTTGGAAGAGGTTATTATCATATAAAAAATGAAAAGCCAATAATTGTTTCCGATAAACAGATTAAAGTCAGACAAACTCCATTCTTAATTTGGCCAGAACCATCTAGTTATGAGTTTTCTCAGGTAGAAATATTTAGGCCGCAATTTGAAATATATACTAGGGAATCAGAAGAGTTAGAATGGAGTCTTGTGCAATTCTCAGAGATTAGAGATTATAATTCTCATTCTGGAATTATTGAGTTTAATAATAGAATTGTTCCTGAAGACGAAAATTTAATTAAAATAAATTATGTTAAAAAGAGTACAGACATTCAAGTCTATCAAGTTGGTGGAGAACCGATTCCACTAAACCCATTTTTGAATTCTGAAACAATTAAATTAAATAAAGGGCTTTATATATACGTACTACCAACAAAAATAAATAAGTTATCAAATTTGTCAGATTTTAACAGCTATATTCCAATTGAAGAATATGAAAATGAGTATCCAATAGGCTTTACATATGACCCGCAAATATTTAATAGTAACTCAATCAACTATGATCCATTTGCTCTTCCTATAGGTATAATTTATTTCTTAAATAATCCGAAGAAAAAACAAACCCAAATATCAGATACTAGATTAAGGGGTGGCGGAATTAAATCCAATATAGGGTTACTAGATATGGAAGAGTCCATGCCAAAAGCAATCTTCCATTGGGATATTTATCCTTCATATGGCACAACTTATCCTAAGGGTGGTTTTGTAATAGTAAAAATTCCAGAAAAAGTTAAAGAAAATTTCCAAAGTGTTGAAGAAATATATGAAATTGTTCGCTCAAATCTTACAGCTGGAGTTTCTTTTGAGATTCAAGATTTAAATGGAAAGCCGTGGGAAATATAAAAAATGCTAAACAAAATACCAGAAATAATAGACAGCTATTCTAGTGGATCTCAATCTACCGTTTCTTCTCTTGTAAGAGAAATGAAATTAGATAAATCAGATTTTTCAAGCCTTTTGTCTAAGTTATCCTCAATAAGATTAAACACTAGTTATACTCCATCGTTATTTCAGGAATTTTCTACTTTAAACAGAGAGTTTTTTGTTGACATGTTCAGAGACGCAGATCTTAGAATAAAATCATATTACTCTACTGCAAATCTAGTTTCACTTATGCTTAACTCTATGACTGATATACTATTTTCTGAAATTGAAAAAGTAGAAAAAGACCTTAATCTTTTTTCGACGTACATAAATAACTACGAATTTTTGTCTGGCAAAGATGACTTATATAATTCTAACTATATAGAAAAATTTGATAGCAACATAAATGATTACAGATATGATGGCTACAGTTTTGTCCTGCCAGATAGAGACGGAATTCCATTTTTTAAAAATGGAAATGGATTTATTGATAAAAAAGCAGGGTTGTTTAAAATAGGAGATGGAGTAATCTCAATGAACATATTAGATTATATAACTGATATTCAAATTGAAAAAAATTACTCTAATTATGATTCAAGAGATAGTCGGATTTTTTAATTGTTTAAATGAAATTAATAATGATTCTTGGAGTGTTAGAGTAAAATCTCCGTCTATATTAACGTCTCAAATATCCAACGCCAATAAATATATTAGTTATGATCAATCATATATTAGTGGCGCTAAAACTTTTGTAGAAATTTCTTTAGCGTTTCCAGTGGCAATGGATTCCATATATATAACTCCGGGTCATGGAAGCGGTCTACAATTAATGCAGGTAGTCCTTTTCGCAGAAAAAGAAGGTGAGACACAATTAGTTGCGTATGACAAAGAATTTATTGAGCAAAATAGTCTTGATTTTATGGGAACTTTAAGTCCCAAAAATTCAATAGTTACATCATTACTTTCTTCACCTAAATCCCTTGAATCAATTGTAGATATAAATTTTGATACAAAACTTGTTAATAAAATAATATTCATATTTAATCAACCAGTGTATTCTAAGAATCAAAAAGTTGTTTCAACAACCGAGATAACTGGTAAAGCTTTGTATCAAATAGCAAAAACAGTTAGGGATTCCAAAAAGGGGAATCCCGATGTGCTGCAGGATATTGTATACAACTTATTCTTAAAAAATAATTCTGTAAAAGAACTTTTTAAAAATAATTATTTTAATGAAAGTTATTATTCATTTAAATATCCATATATAAAAAACAAATTTTTAAATAAAGATTATAGAAAATCTTTCGTTAAAGAAAGTGTGCAATTTGATTCATTGGACAAAAGATGGAGCAGTGTTTTGTCCAATGTCTTTGAGAATGTTTTAATTCATTCAATTAGAGATAAAAATGAATATTTTGAAGATACAACTTATGTTGAAAGTGGTGTTGATCTAAGGTCTATATACTCTTTTAATTCTCCTGGTTTAATTCCTCAAAAAAATTCAAATAACATATACGAAGCAAAAAATCAATTCGTAAATTCAGAAACAGTATCTAGATCAAGTAGATCAATAATAAAAGATCTTTTAGAAATAGACAAACTAGATCAGTACGAATACAGCTTTTCTATAAAATCAATAGATTTTGGATTTACAGCTATAAGCAATTCGAAAAAAGCATGTTATGTAAGCAAAAAGGTTCCGCTTAATGGGCACCCCCTGGCCGTAAAATGCCTTGTCAACGAACAGCAAAATAAAGTAAATTTTAATTTTTATGATTTCGATCTCAAGGAACCAGTATCATATGAATTGTCTATTTCTAATACAGAAATTCCAAATTTAGAATCAGATTGGATACCAATAATTCCGGTAGGTCAGAATGAAATTTCTTCAGAAGTATTATTTTTTGATCCTCAAACATTTTCGACTTCGACTAGGTTTTATTTTATTGAAAAAACATTAACAATATATAAAAACGGATACGCTCTTAATCCAAATGAATACATTGTTAGAAACAATAAAATAACTTTAAACAACTTAGAAATTTCAGCTACATACTGCTGCTCGTATGCTCCAAACAAAAGATTATATAATTATGAAACTATTGATTTTATCAAGTCAAACTTATTGAAAGAATCAGCTATTCCTTTTTCTGATTCATTTGGCGAAGGAGAAAAATTTTCTTCTACTGATTATCTTGGAAGAGTTTATTTAAAAAATCTTCCATATATAAATACAGCTTTTGGTCAAGACGCTCTTTATAATCCTAGTTTTGGAACAGTCTTTTCCCAGGAATATGGCGGATATAGTCCTGTAAAAGTGCTGATGTCAGATGGATCCTATGCCTTAAATCTAACAAATTATACATCGCTTCCGTATCTTGCGTCGTTTCCAGATTCCTCTGGAAATTATTTTATCCAAAATGGAAAAGAAATTGTTTTTAATAAAATCATAACTGAGCCATTTAGTATTATGTATAGTTATATAAATAATACTTTAAGATTTAGAATTATTTTAAGAAAAAATATTTCTGATTTAAATTATTCTTTTGGCGTTGATTCAGTAATGGTAAAAGCAAAAACCAAAAACTACGATCCATATTATGATAAACTAAATAAACCATTAAGTAGGTTATAGCATGACACAATTGTCTCCAAATACATCAGTTTTTGACCAAGTAGCTGTTGGATTAAATGAAATAATAAATAAGAAAAAAGAAGGAAAATATATTCTTAAAGAAGAAATATTATATGACTTTAACAGATTATTATCAGACGCATATGAAAATATTGGTTCTATATCAAGTAAGCTTGAGCTTCTTAGTAAGGGTGAGCCTCCTTCAAGTGAAAAAATTAACAGATATTTTTCAAATTTAAAAAACGATATTAATATTTCGTCCAAACAGCTTGATTACCTATTGGCAAAAACGGTAAGTGCATACAATTTATTCTTTTCAGAAATAGAAAACGAAAAAAAATACTCAAAAAGAATACTTTCAAAATCAAAAATATTACAAATGTATTCACAAAGTCCAGCAGAAGATATAGTTTATATCGGAGATTCTTTTGACAATCAAGATTATGTTGACTTTACTAAAGTAAGCAATGATCAAAATCCTGTGATTGAATCACGGATCAATGACAATAAGAACATCGTCAAGTCAGTTTTGGCCAATTAATAGACTAAAGATAAACAAGTCAAATGGCGTTCCTGGAAATAATTTAGTTGCTATAAAAAACATAAATGATTTAACAAACGAAAATTATTCTCATTGGTTTAATGATAAGGCTTCCTCCGGTAATGTGCGCAATTTGGTTGATGGAAATCCACTAACACTTTTTGAGTATGAAATCTTTAATGTAGATCTTCCAGAAAATTTTGAATCATCGCAAAATGAATTCTCTTATATTGTTGATTCAGAAATAGTAAATGAAGCAAAAATTAATTCTTTGTTTAATTGGTCTAATCATTCTGTTGATGAACCACTAGTATTTGACGTGACATTTTTTTCAAGTTCGGCATCATTAATAAATTCAATTAAAATAAGTCCATATTTTGGTTTTTCTAGAGTATTAAAAGTTTCAAGCATTCTGGTAACTTCGCAAGACGGCTCTACTGAAAACGTTCTACTGGATCCAATATACATAGGATCCTCTCTAGAGGCAGTATACGCAAAAAGTGCATCAAGATACTTTTTAGATACTGCCACAATAAGATTTCCAGAAAAAAACGCAATAAGTATAACAATAACATTCGAGCAAGAAGACTACGAATTAGTTGATATCTTACACTCATATTGGACAACTAATTACTCAAATTCATATACAGACAATAGTCCATTTTCTGGTTTTACAAAATTTAACCCTGAATCATTAAGCAGGGATATTTACCAAGAGGTTTTATATGATACAAGTCAAATAGTTCCTACGATCACAAACCCAACCGCCTTTTCAAAGCAAGAAAATTTAACTAAGGAAATATCAGTTACCGTAAAGAAAAAGTCCAACTCTAGTTCTGGTGAATTAATTGAAGCATATAAAGTTCCAATTAAATTAGAAAGACAAATACTACAGGCAAAAAGAATGTCAATAGGATTAAGGGATATTTCCTTTGAGTATTGCACCCTTGAAGAAGGCGCAGAAGTTGTCTCACTGCCGTATGAATTTGACAAACCAGTAAAGTCATTAATGCTTTCTATAGAAAGTGATACTTCTATTTTTTCTAGAGATTCAAGTCTAATAGAGTCTTATGTTTCTGTTGACAATCGGAAATAGTTGGCTTAAAATAAATCCAAGTCAATTTGGATACAACTCTAGTGAAAAAACAGAAAATCCAGAAATACTTGTTTTTAATGAAAATGTTGGACCAGGTGAAAGATTGCCGGGAGTTGAGTACTATAATCACCCAAGAGTTCCTCAATCTATAAATAATATTTTAGTTAAAATTATCTTAAGAAAAGACATAGTAAATAATGTGGCTCCAGTTATTTATTCGTACATGTTAGCGGCAAAGGTTTCAAGCGTATGAACATATCAACAATACAGAAAAAAAGATTCTTAAATAACATATATAAGATATTATATTCATCTGGCTCAAAAGTAGACGAGTCATTGGTGAAATCTGTTTTTAAAGAATATTTTTCGATAAACAAACCAGGTTTTCCAATTGATGTAAATTATAATATATTAAGATCTACATCTAAAACTGACGTAGATTTATTAAACCAAATTATGGTTAACACTGTTTTTAATGTAGATATATTGTATGAGGCAATACTGGAAAATAATGAAAAATTATTTTCTATAATTACATCTTTAAATAAAAAATTAGAAAGTTTAAGAAATAAAAGACTTCAACTAGAAACCCAAATTGACGACATGTTATTTGTCAATAGTAATACTGATGGATATTTTTATTCTTATACAGAAAATTTTTCTACCGCAGATAAGCTCGATTTAAATTTAACAGACTCAGTTTTTTTTGATCCAACGTTAAAAAACGCAACCTTATCAACATTAACTTCTGAGCAATTCAATGTTTTGACACTAGAAAATCTAACTACAGTTAATCCTGAGTTTTCATTGTATATTAATGGTCAAAAGAGTAACACTACAATAGATCCAATTAATTTTTCAAATATTTTTGACGGCCTTACCGATACATATTGGAATTATAGTGTTTCGCTTCCTCAGCCACAATCAGTTTCGCTATCAATAACAATGCCTGTTACGGCACTTTCCATTATATCAAAGATTGACGGCATAGTATATACGTCTTCTCCAACAAATATAATACTAAGAGCCACGCACCAAGATGCATCGAAGCCTAAGCAAGTAAAATCAAAAAACTCAAGGGGCGACTACGACTCATTTTCTTTTTCTATTCCAGCAGATAGATATTCTCTAATTGAAATAGTTCTTCAAAAAAATGAACCCGATTATATTCAAGGCGACACAGATTCTCCATACGTATATAATTTTGGATTAAGAGAACTTATTATAGGCTCTAGATATCATGTTAAATCCGGGTTTTTGATTTCAGCCCCAATAAGTATTCCTGTAAAGCAAAACGAAAAACTGGTGATAGATGCAATTTCTATGGACGTAATTGAACAGGTTAATAGCGGAACTTCTCTTAGCTACTATGTAGCTCCAGATAATCCATTAGCTGAAAGCATTTTTGATTTTGGCTGGAAACAGATTAGTCCAGCTGGTTCAGAAAAAGAAGGATATTCATCTATTGTATATTTAGATGGATCTTCTAGATCAAATATATATATAAAAAATTCTCCTGAATCAAATGATTTGCCATATGTTCCAGTGTCAATTGATTCAAAAAACGCCAATGAAATAAATCCTACAACGCAAGTCTATCCCGGGAAAAATGTATATAGAATAGCTACATTAAATTCAGATATTTCATACTATAATCCAGTTTTACTGGGGAACATCAACTCGTTTAGTAATAGCTATTTTATTTCTGCAGATTCAGAAGATGTAAGATCTGTTTATAAAGATATGAATTTCTGGAGTGAAATTTTTTCGGAAAAACCAAATACCTTATTTAATTCTACCCTAAAAGAGCAACTAGGATCATTGATACCAGGAATTAATACATATGTAAATGGATATATAGAGACAATAATTCTTAGAGAAAATGAGACTTCAATAGTTCATACAGCCCTAAAGTCCTCTGCAGATTTTAATCTAGCAATATACCTAAACGGCATTTTGATTGCCGACATGCCCAAGGGAACAATCAGTAAGGCGATTCAGTGGAATTTTATCCCAGGAATAAATAAATTAATAGTTACTTATGATAAAGATTATGTTGGTCAAATTAGCTTTTCATTAATGGAAAACTTAAATATATCAAGATATGGCACAGTTTTTACCGACACATTTACCTATCTTGATCCTGTGGAATATCAGAATAAAGCTACAATAGACGATTACTATTTTACTATAGACACAGTTTTTGGACGCAAAGAAATCCTATCTTCTAAGTCAATTTCTGGAGATTCTAATTTTATTTTTACAACAAAAAATCCTTTTAACGTAGAAGCTATAAGATATAGAGTTGATTTTAATAGGTACGATAATCCTTTTTCATCTCCGATATTGGATAGCATAAGGGTTAAATTTAAGCACAGGGATGTTCAATAATGGCAAAAACTTTTCAAGAAAAAAACGAATATAAAGTTGCAGAACCAATGTTTTCAAGGTTAAGGCAATCATTCAGAGGTCATAGAGACAGCGCCAAAGAAAACCTAGAAATAAATGCAATGCTGGTTGATCTACATAGACTGCAAAATAATGTTGTATTAATCGAAAATAAAATAAGCTCAGTGCAATCAGATCTAGTTTCTAAATTAAATAATTTAACTGAACAGGAAATATTAGAAGATGGAATAGATTTTGAGATTGAAGATGTAGAAGTTTCTTTTCAGGAAAACCCTGAGCAAAATATGATTTTAGAAACTTTAAATAAAATATCAGCAAAAATACAAAGAACAAAAAACAAAATAGAAAGATTGGAATTAAACACTTAATATGGCCGACGCAATTCAAACACAAAAAAGAAGCGTACAATATAGAGGTCCAGTAGATAGTTCTGACTATAATCAAAGAATAGAAGAAAATTACAGAGATCTACTTTATCTTTACAATAAAATAAATCAAATAGATTCAAAGCTTGGACAATCTTTTGAAAGAGTAATAAAGGATCAATTATTCCTGTCTAATGCAATAAGTGATCTTATGGAAAGAGTGGCTGCGCTAGAAGCTAATGATAATAAGATTTCTATACATTCTTTCTCTCAACTTGATTACGTTAATTTTGTTGGAACTAGCTTTGCAGTTCCAGCAACAGAGGTGCTATCCTTTGACCCATACTATAACGTAATAACTCTGCCAAAAGTTTCCGGTTCTTCAAGTTCAAAACTAAAATTCTTTAATTCATCTGTTGGTCAAATAGTTCCGGATTTTTTTAAAACATCTATAGACAATAGTTTTAATGGAGTAGATACTCCAGGAAGCGTTATCTCAACTACACCAACCTATAACGCTATTCTGGATGATCCAAACAAAGTCTGGAAAAGAACGGTGATATCTAATTCTGCGTCAGTATCTGGCGCACAAATGCTATTTTATGCAAAAATTCCAACTGAATTTACTGGATCAAAAAAGACAAACTGTCTAAAGCTAAACCCATTTCCAATGCATTCTGTGGATATATTTTCAATAGAATATACAACAAAAGAAAACCCGTCTTTACTAGAATCTGATGGCTGGACGCCGCTAAATTTCCTAGGCCTGTATAATGATGTGCAGGACGCAATAGGAAAGGTAGCTCCAGGTGGATGGTCAGTATCTGGATCTGATACCATATACTCTTCTGGTCCAATGTTGTTTTATTTTTCCGAAAAAGAAATAACAGCAATTAGAATTAAAATGATTCAAAGAAATTATTTTAAAGAGCTAGATAAATATATATATACATATGGCTTATCTGATATGGATATAAGATATGATAAATTCTTAAATTCTGGTAAAACCATAATAAAATTTTCTGCCCCAGAAGGTCAGTTAATAGAAGAAATCACAGACGTAGAGCCCTTTATTTACAACGTTCCCCTCAGCAAGATGTCTGAGGCTTTTAGCTATAGGGTAATTTACGACGATGCGGGTAACTATTCCTTGTCTAATCCGGGAGCTTCAAATCATGTATGGATCGAAATAACTTTAAATATACTAGAAGACGGCACTCCACCGGTCCTTTCTGACTTACTAATAAGTTATAACTGATTACTATATAACCAAGAAATATCTTAAACACCAAGGAGATTAATAAAATGGCAACCTTTTATGTTGGCCCAAGGCCAGTTCTAAGAGGCCGTAATACCAACGACATGGTAAACCCATGGAAGGGTACTGCAGGCACCTATTCTTTTTACCCACTATTTGCGCCAGGTCTTTTAACTGGGGCTCCAGATAATCATCATGTACCTGGAACAGGAAGACATCCTGGAAGTCTATTCCTTTCACAAGTCTTTACAGGATCCGTATTTTACATACATCCACTTTCAGGAGTATTTCCAGATGGAACCGCAACCTATGATGGCGCAAGATTTAGGCCATTAGAATATAAAGGTCTATCTGGCGCAGCGGCATTTACCGCTGGGTACGGTCACGCAATAGACCGCGCAAATGACTATGCGCTTTACAGCAACTATAAGTTTGACGGAGTCACTTCAGCAGAAGTTTTCGCTGCCGGATTTGGTCACGCCGCAAGAAGCGAAGCCCAAGGCGCTCCTTCATCATTTGGATTGTTTAGACCATTTGATGTGCATGGCGTTGTAAGCTCAACCATATTCACTTCTGGATATGGTCAGGCA
>Ga0099848_1000432_pt1 | contig 19650 bp, 24 predicted proteins | sample CB_VirMetaG_3_FD_78179 | JGI IMG/M metagenome (GOLD analysis project Ga0099848, IMG submission 78179) | Freshwater to marine saline gradient viral communities from Chesapeake Bay - CB_1508_1S Viral MetaG | ecosystem: Environmental > Aquatic > Marine > Coastal | place: USA: Chesapeake Bay...
CGTCACCGCGCTGTGCCCTGACATCGAACCAGCTGCAGCCTCAAACACCTGCTCCGGGACACCCGACGCCTCGTCCGCGACCAGCATGACGTGGTCGCTGTGGACACCCTGCAGCGCCTCGGGCTGCTCCGCCCTACTCGTTCTTGCCGATATAAACATCTCGTCCGGGGCGCTGTTAAACGCGATCCTGTCCTGCTTGACCAGCAGCAGCTCCTGCAGCGGCTTGGGCATGACGTTGACCCAGCGCTTTAGCTCGGCAAACAACGCGTCAAACAGCTGCGCAGACGTCGGCGCCGTGACCACGATCTTGACCGGCGAGCGCGTCATGAAAAACCACAGCATCGCCCAGCTGCTCGCCGTTGACTTGCCCACCCCGTGGCCAGACCTGACCGAGATACGCCGGTCGCCCCTGGCGATGGCACCCAAAAACTTGACCTGCCACGGGTCGGGGTCAACCCCTAGCACCTCCTGCACAAACACCACAGGGTCGTGCCGGTAACGGGCGACCCACTCAGCAAACACGTTAGGTTTAGTCAAAGAACGCCCCCCAAATGAACCCGGCAATAAAGGCTCCGATCACCATGACCAGCGCCAGCTGCAGCCAGGCCTTGATTATCTCCCGCACCGTGTACTCGCCCTCGTCCTCTCGCTCCATCTCCTGCTCCTCTAAGTAGCGCTCGACCTTGTACTGCCGAGCGCGGTTTATCCGATTGGCTCGCTTAAGCGCAGCCTCAGTCTGATAATCCACGCCGCCCTTCAAGTGTTCTTCTCCTTGAGCTTGGCTTCAATGGCCTTGAAGTGTTTATCGCTGACTTCGTTTGCCCCATCCCGACGCAGCTGCCAAATATCCTCGTCAGTCAGCCCAACCCATTCACGCTTTGGCTGTGGGTGGGTGTAGACGGGTCTTGCTTCACCAATCATTTGCTCTTGCCTTGGCTTGTAATGGGTAAATCGTTGTTCCATGTGATGCGTAAACCAAAGATAGCCGTTTGGCTCTTGCTTCTCTGCCTCTGGTTGTGGGTGGGTGTATAGCGCAGTCAGTTCATCAGGGTTTGGGTAGTCCTCGTAATACTGATTCCACACATCACCTTCTTTCTTAAAATATCCCACAGGCTCTTGCTTCTCTGCTGCATTGAGGATATGGAAGTCTTGCATCATTTGTCGCTCTCCGTAATCAATTTGATCGCCTCTTCAATCAGCTTGCTCAAATCGTTCCACTCCTCTGCACTGAACAAGCTCATGTGGAAGTCTCCAATCTGCACTTCATCAAATGTTGCCCCAAGACCTTTGTCAGGCGCTGACACCGTTGTGATGAAGAAGTCGTCGTCCATCATGATGGACACCTCGGTCACTTTTGCTTTGAATCTGCTCATTTGTTCTCCTTTATTTGATAATCTTTGAAAACTGTCCCTTTGCTTGCATCACCTTTCCAGCACTCGCTTACCCATCCACGCTTGCCCGACTTGTATGTGCGCCAATGACCCCGCGACTGGTGTCTGCGAGGACTTGCGTGTGTGCCTCCTTGATGCTCTTGCTTCGGCTTTGGAGGCTCAATGACAACCGTGTGCCCTTCATTGCGCACCCTCCAAAGCCTGCGGCACAACAGTCAGGCCAGGCTTGTCACCACCTAACTGCCTTGCCCACCTTGTTTTCATACCTGTAGGCTGGTCGGTGCGACGTTCTTTACCATCGGTGTGCTTCCATTGGCCGCCACCAGCCATGCCCTCACAAAGCCATCCTGATGCCTTGAGGCTGGTTCCTGTTTCCTCGTCAGCCAATATGTAGGTTTGTATCCTCTCAAACCCCAACTCTTTGCCAGCCCTTGCCGCAGCCGAATACAGCATCGAACAGGCGTTATAGGTGCCATCAGTAACCAACCTAGTAACCTCCAGCACCTTGCGCGGCTCACCGGCAAGACGCGCAACCGGCCTGCCAACAATGCAGGCACCATGCAAAACACCATCATCGTCCACCACCCCAAGGCTGAATCGGTGCCCCTGGCACGGCTTGTGATGACGATGCCACGCAGCAACCGCAGCGTTGGCCTCGGACAATTCAATTGGAATTACGGTCAATTTGACCGCTTCACGCCGCATGGAGAGCCTCCCGCATCATGCGCTCTTGACGCCTGGCCTTGACCTTTTGATATCTCTCGGCCCAGGTTTGAGGCCGCCGCTGCGCGTCCCTGCCCTCGCCCCAGCGCCATACCCGCGACGGCCACGGCCCTGCCGACAGCTCGTACTCCGAGATATACACCAGCCCGGCCGCATGAAGGTGCCGCAGCCACCGGCGCACGGTCGCAACGTGCAGCCCAGTCGCCTCGACGACCTCGGACACCGTCGCGCCGTCCTGCAGCTCCTCAATCAGCCTGACAATCGCCAGCGTGTTCGCGTAGACCTGCTTGCTCATAGCACCCTCCGCAGCGCCTCGTATGAGACCTTGATCCCGTCCTGCGCCAGCTCGCGGCTGATCGCGCGGTACGACAGACCAGCATCGCGCAGCCCCTTGGCCTTGGCGATGGCCTGCTGCTGCTCGGGTACCTCGACCAGCGTGGCGCTATGCCCACGGCCCTCGACCCGGTAACCAAACGGCGCCGAGCCACCAATATGGCCGCCCTTTGCCCGCTTAGCCGCCTGCCCATCCTTCTGCCGCGCCTTAATCACCCGCCGCTCGTGGCCAGCAAACACCGCCATGACCTCCAGCATCAGCCGACCCGACACGTTGGTCTCGTCGGTCACGTCACCATGACCGTTGATAATCAACCGCACCCCCATCTGCGACAGCTGCTTAATCGTATGCAGCGCGTCAGCCGCGTCACGGCTGAACCTGTCCAGCTTGGCCACAATGACCACGTCGCCGGACTTGAGCTTGACACCATGCCGTGCCATGCGGTCAAAGAAAAGCTCGGCGCCACTGACGCCTGGGTCGTTCACAAACATCTGGATGGTCAGGTTGTGGGTCATCGCCAAGCCCTTGCATTGGCGCTTCTGGTCGTCCAGGCTGGTGCCGTCTGCCTGCTCAACCGTGCTTACCCTCATGTAGGCGTATGTGGTCATTTCGTGCTCCTGTGATTGACTTGTGAGTCAAATTATCGGATGAAGTGACAAGCCCGTCAATATGATTGAGAAAATTTTTTCAAAAAATTTTTTTTGGCGTCTCTCAGATACCGCAGCAGCAGCCCCCACCCCTGCCACCCCCCCCCGGGGGGGTCGCGCCGTCCCCGGCTGGCGCGGCAGTCACCCCGGACATCCTCGAGGTTAGTGAGCGCTCACTCCGAATCAGGGTTTACCCTATCCTCGTCAGGGTCGTAAACGGGCTTGTCAACCGAGCGCAGCCGCAGGGCGTCTAAGGCCAGTGAGCCGAGGTCAATGCTCACGGCTGGCTGCGCTTTGGTCGAGTAGTCGTCGTTGACGGTGCCAGCGAGCCACTTGCGCGTGTCCACGCGCAGCCGTGCCACCTGAACGTCGGCTGCGGTCGCGCTATCGGCGATGCTGACGGTTTCTTCTGCTAAACTCTGACCGCCTCGCGCGCGCGCGTGCGCGTAGGCCGCCGCCCGCCCCTCGCCCCCTCTTTTGACCCATCGGTCGAAGGCGCTGACGCTGACGCCAAGTTGGGCACACAAGTCTTTGGTCAGCGTCCCCGCGCAGATAGCATCCCATACCGCCTGCTCTCCCCCTAGCGCGTGTATCGACTTGCTACAAGCGCTCACCTCAGCCTTTTGCGCTTGAGCTGCGGCCACGTTGTAGGCGTTGCGGTCGGCTAGTTCCGACATGGTGCTGACCGGCCACTCCTCTGCGGTCACGGTCTTAGGCGGCTCGTTCACTTGACTCCTCCATCAAATAATCGCTGACGATTTTGAAAGCATCTGTGCTGGAACGCGCGACCAGGCATAGGTAGCCCTCCTTGTTCAGTCGCCGCGCGATGTCCTTCTGTGCGGCGCTCTCGACACCATCCCTTGTCTTCATCTCCAGGAATAGCCCATGGAACCCATGAGACGGCTTCAGGACGCACAAATCAGGCATACCCGCCAGCACCCCCTCGGCGTGCAGGCTGACGCGCTCTGAGGCCGTTCTGCCGCCTCCATTCGGTATAGCGGCCACGACCACCCCCGGATGGAACGCCCGAATCATTCCCACCAGTTTGCTTTGCTCTGTGTGCTCGACCCGTCGTCGCTGCTTTCCGACCACCATTGCTCACCCTCCTGCTCGTTGTCGTCAGTGTCAATTTTCGCTTGAAAGTGCTCGCAGCGCCATAGCACCCCGGCCTGCATGGCCTCGTGCCCATGCCAGCTGCACCAACGCTGCTGGAACGGCACGAACACCAAGTCGATGCCCTGCTCCTCGTCCTTGCGAGGGATGGCCACCTTGAACATCCAGCGGTGCTGCGGCAGGTTGTCCTCGACCATGAGCTGCCACCGAACGCCGCTGAATCGCCACGTCTGCAGCTTGCTGGTCTCGTGCCTGCAGTCCTCGCACCGCGTCCTGTCCTCTACCCACTCTGTTGTAAACTTTTCCATTCATTTACCAATTGTCGTTTTTTTCTATTCCAAGCGTCATTTCAAACCGGTAAAGCAAACCGGTATGCCTAAAGGAAATTTACCGTACCGGTTTGCTTCCAAACCTCGATACCGGTAGGCGCTTTGAGCGCGCCTACCGGTCTTGTCGATTTGTACTTTGGTTTCAACCGGTACCGGTTTGAGCAAACCGGTAAACCGGTTTACCGGTTTGCTTTTAGGCCGCATTAATTCTCGCCCAGCCGTCCTCGACGACGACCCTCATCCTGTCCAGTACCGCGCTCTTAATGGCGCGCCTGACCTCCGTCTTGCTGTCGCCTCCCGGCACGTTCTCGATGATGTCCTGCCACGTGACGTGGTGCAGGTTCGCCATGTGCTCCGGAGCCGTGCGCTTGCCGCCCTGACCCATCTTGAGCAGCAGCTCGCCGTGCGTGTTGATCAGGTCGGTGACGTAGTTGACCGCCAGGTCGCGCTTCTCTGACATCGCCGAGTCCTGCTCCATGGCCCGCCGCTCGGCTGCGGCCTGCTTGCGCTCGTCCTCGCTGCTTGGCTTGGGCACCACGACGCGCAGGGTCAACTCCTGCAAATCGCCGTAGCTGGTTGTGGCTGGCTCGGTAAAGGTGTCGCTGCTGAACGCCAGCTCGTCAAAGCTCGGCTCGTACCGCCGCTTGGCCAGCCTCATGTAGCGGTTGTTGTCGTCGTCCATGAATATGACCGCCGTCAGCGTCACGTCGCCCGTCAGGGCGCTCGCTCCACGCCCCATGGCCTCGGCGTCGGTGCGGCTGATTTGCTTGTTGGTGTGGTGGATGATGGAAATGGGGACGCCCAGCTGCACGTACAGCGTCTGCTTGAGGCCTGAGATGTAGGCGCCGACCTCTGAGTTGTCGTTCTCGTTCTCCAAGTCCAGCGTGGCGTTGGCCGTGTCGAGTATCAGCCACGGCCGGTTGCCATCGACTGTGTGCTTGATGCAGTTCTCGGCCAGCTTGAGCAGGTCAGGCAGCTGGCTGCGCTTGGCCTCAATGAGCACAATTTTTTCTCGGATGGACTGCTGGTCAATCTGGTGCCGCTTGGCGTGGGCGTACAGGCTGCGTATGACCTGCTCGGTGTCCTCGGTCACGTATATGACCTTGCGCTCGACAGGCGCCTTGACGGGGCTGTCAGGCAGCTGATGGCCGCTCGCAATCAGGGCAAGGCTGGCCATGACCGTGGTCTTGCCCACGCCCGGCTGGCCAGCAATCAGGCTCAGGCTGTGCGCAAAGAAACCGTCGAGCAGGTAGTCAACCCCCAGAGGCTTTGACAGGTCGTAGGACAGCTCAGGCCAGTGCGAGGCTGGTGCTAGGGCCTCACTATCCGCAGCTGGCGCCTCGGGCTGCGCCTGCTGCTCTGTGGCCTTGATGGCCAGCCCAAAGTCCTCGATGGCCGTGCGGCGCTCTGTCGCCTTGGTGGGCGGCGTCCAGCCGCCTGCCTTGGCTATGGCGTACAGCGTGCCCAGCCCGACGCCCTTGCCCGCGTTAAACGACTTCCAGTGCAGCTCGATGTCGTGCTCGTCCTTGTACTTCTGCCCGCCGGTTGACCAGCGGTGCCAGACCGCCTTGCCAGCGTCGCCAAACGCGTCGTGCAGCGCCTGACCCAGCCGAATCCACTCGCCGTACTCGATGTCCGGCGTCACGTAATCAAGCGCGTCAGCGGCCTTTTGCAGGTCGTCACGGCCGTAATTAGTAAACGCAGGCATGGGCGGTGTAATGGATTGTGCCCTTTTGTCGATTGGCTCCTGAACGTCCTCGATGCCGAGCTTGTCGAGCACCTCTGTCAGCCTGACAGACTGGTCACCAATGTGGGGCTGGGACATCTCGTCGCCGGTCAGCATGACGCTCTTACCTGCTGACGACTGCTGGCCAAACACCTCGATTTCTTGGTGGTTGCCGAGCCGGTATCGGGGCAGCAGCTCAGGCTCGTCGTCGGCCAAGACTATGACGTGCCTGCCCTTGCCTGAGTGGCTGCGCTCGGTCAGGTGGCCGTTTTCTTTGGCCCACTTGCCCAGCCTCTGGATGCGCACGTCGGTGGCGCTGTCCGAGCGCTTCATGTCCACGTCTAAGACTGTCAGTACGCCCCCAAAGGCGTCGCGTATGGGCTGGTGCATCACCACGCCCCACAGGTGGCCGCTGGGGATGCTGGCGGTCTTGACCTTGTCGGCGGTGTACAGGTTCTCGGTCGGCGTCTCTGCGGCCACGCCTTGGCTGCGCTTGTTATAAGGAATCTTGCGCCCGTCTGGGGTCGGGAAGAAGGTGCAGAAAAGAGCGTCTGGGCAGAGCTGGGCTATGGCCAGCGCGACCCGTCTTGAGCGCTCGTCTGCCTGCGTTTGTTGGTCTAAAATTGTCATCGGCTACTCGCTTGCTGAGTGGTCATTTCGTCTCCTCTTGGTTCTATAGAGAGCCTTAACCCAGCGGTTACGCCCGCTGGGTTTTTTTTGGGTGACGCTTTGGGATGGGCTGGCAATGTTACTCGCTCGCCTTGGCACGCACAAGTGACGGCGCCGACTCCTTGACGCCGACTAGGTCGTCGCTGAGTTCGATGCCGAGCTTTGCCACCGCTGATGGGCTGCGCACGTCGAACGCCTCTGGGTGGTCTTTGAGCGCCTCGCGCACCATGGCCTCGTCGCGCCAGAAGCGTGTCTGCCTACCCTTGCGCAGCTGCCAGCCCTCGATGTCGCGGCCATTGATTATCTGCTGCTTGGCCGCGTTGATGACCGACTCGCCCCAAGCGATGGCCAGCTGCGCGTCCTCTACCACGTCAGCCGTGATGTCGGGCGCCTCGGTGGCGCTGTCATCAAAGTCTGCGCCCTCGACCTGCGCGTTTGGCTTGGCGGTGCTGAAGTCGGTGCGCGCGGCGTCCTGCACGCGCTCTCGCAGCGCTGGGCAGATGGGCTTGGCCCTGCACCACTGGCACTGGCTACCGCCGGGGTTGATGGGTGCGTCATCCGACAGCGCCGCCTCGGCTGCGACCTTGAGTTCATGCCCGTGCTGGATGACAGTCAGCCCGTCGGTCACCCAGACGTTGTGGCCGGTGCGCGGCTGGAATATGTGCATCGCCACCTCGATGTCAACAGGCGCATCAAACTGACGCATGGCGCCCAACGCGTACGTCAGCATCTGCTTGTTGTTGTGTGCGCTGACTGGGATGCGCCCGGTCTTGAGGTCAACGACGTGCAGCGTGCGCTTCTCGGTCAGCACGGCGTCAGCCGTACCCCCGAGCGCAGGGTGCAACGACTTGAGTCCCGCATCGAGGTTGACCTCGATGAGCTTGCGCTTGGGTGCCTCGCACAGGTTGTTGACAAACTCGGCGTACTCGGTGGCCATGTTCCAGTGCTCGTCTGGGTAGTCGGCTGGGTTGAGAGCGTTGCCTCGCAGCATGGCCTCCGACAGCTCATGTATCGCCGTGCCAATGGCCGCAGCCTCGCCGGGAGGCTCCCACGGCATCCGCGACTCCAGCTTGACAGAACCGGGGCATAGCATGAACCGCTCGGTGCGGCTGGCAGATAGTCGGGCGTGTGCTCGTTGTGCGTGTGCAATTTCTGACATATCAATCTCCACAAAAACAGGCTATGGACTCGTCACCAAACAGCGACGTCTGTGACTTGGCAAACTCGTACATTGACTTGTACGCCGGGTGGTCTTTTCTGAACAGGTTGCCGGTGCCAGCGTGCTCCGGGTTTGCTTCTGTAACGACGCGCTCCATCTTGGCCCACCACTCGGCTTTTTCTGGGTACATACGGACAATGTTGGTTTTCTTGTCCATGCTCTTGAGAAAGCACAGGTCGCAGTTACCAAGCAGCGCCTCGTCCATAAATATCTCAAGGTCTAGCTTGAACGGCTGCTCAGACCAAAAGGCATTGATGTCTGCCTTGGTGATGCCAGCGGCAACAAGCGGCGTCTTGGCTATGTCCATCTTTGCAGACCGCCTTGGCTCATCTGCGCGGATGCCAACAAAGTCGCAGTTGTCGTTCTCGTCGTGCTTCCATCCGAGGCTGCGCAAGTACCTGTGAATCGTTCTAATCTTTAGTTGGCCGGTACACCAGCGCTGCGCCGGGTTGGGTAGCTTTTTGTAGTGCCTGATGCACCCCTCAAACGGTTCGCCATTGCGCGCCGCCGTCTCAAAGTCAACCACCTTGAACATGGGCTTTTCGCTTGTCCACTCCAGCCACTTGATTGGAACCTGCCAATTGGTCTCGCAGTCATGGATAAATTTAAGAGTGGCCTCGTCCTCTTTGCCTGTGTTGGCAAAGCAGACGACCGCGTCCTCTGGCAGACCGCCGTTGCTTTGCAGCACGCGCCAAAGCATATAGGCGCTAGTGCGACCGCCGCTGAAGCTGATGCAGGTCGGTTCAATAATTTTGAATGGGTCATTCATTTAGCCATCCCCCGAAAAAATGCACGCACGCCGTAGGACTTGGCAAAGGCCACGACGGTGTTGATTGCGACCAAATACGCGTTTGATGCAGCCGTGGCCTCTATCCCAAGCAGCGGCATAAACAGCAGGTTGGACAGGAATATCAAGGCCGCACCAGCCGTAACCTGAGTCGCGGCCTCGATGACGTATGTGGGCGTCACAAACTCACCTCAATCAGTTTGTCCAAGTAGTGACGCGCCTTGCGCAAGTCCTCGATGCCGCCCTTGTCCTGCCAGCGGCTGACGTACTTGATGATGTTGCCCTCAAGGTAACCAAGCCGGTTGCTGCTGATGTAGTCCCACGGCTGGATTGACTTGCCCTTGTAATGAGCGCCGCCGACCTGCCGCGCGTTGGCGTCGGCCTCTGCCGCTGGCTCTTGGCGCTTGACCTCTGCCTGCACCGGGTGCAGCGTGACCATCTGCTTGGACAGCTTGGCCATCTGATTCTCCATGCGCTTGCGCAGGTGGTGCTTGACTTGGTAGACGCGTTGCCGCGTGGTGCTGCACGCTCGCGCGACCTGCAGCGCTGTCCAGTCGGGGTGGTCGATGAGTGTTTTTCGTATGCGTTCTGCCGTTGTCTTTGCCATGTTTCTCTCCTAAATGATTTGGTCAATGACGTTGAGTTTGCGCAAGACCTTGCCCAATATGTTGTGGTCAAGTGATGCTCGGATTGTCAGCAGGTAGACCAGTGGCCGGAAAGCCTGCTTGGCTATGTTCTCGACGCGGCTTGATGCCTGCTCAAGCGCTGACGTCTGCCACGTCGCCTCGACAAAGACGACGACGTCCGCAGCTGACAGGTCAACGCCCTCTGACATGGCCGCGATGTTGCCGACGATGATGCGGTGCGTTGAGTCTGGGTCTTGGAATTTGTCGAGCGCCTGTTGCCGCTGCGCTGCCGGTGTATCGCCCGTGATGGTGACGGGGTGATAAGCCTGCAGACCCTGCGCGAGTTGCGCGACGACGTCCTTGTGGTGCGCGAACACGACGACCTTGGACTCGGACTCCATCAGGTCGGAAATAAACTCGCACGCTGGCTTGACCTTGCGCATACCTGCCTCGCGCATGATGACCGACAGCCCCTCAAACGCCATGAGCGCGTTGGGGTTCTCGACCAAGGCGTCGGCGTCGAACTCCTGCTCGCGCTTGTCCACCGGCAGGTCGAATGTGATGAGTGACACCTGCGGCTCGTTGTAGTCTGTAAAGACGTCCTCCTTCTTGCGGCGCAGGACGTGCGGCCGCATCATGGCGCGCAGCTCGGGCAGGTTACTTGCGCCGCTGACGTCCATGCCCCACGGCGCCTTCCACATCTTGGCGTACCGCGCCGCAAAGTCGTACCAGCCGCCGCGATAGATTCCCAAAGCGTTTAATAGCGGCCACAACTCGATGGGTCGGTTGGGTACCGGCGTGCCGCTTAACGCGTACACCCGGCCAATGTGCCGCATGGCCTTCATGGCGGCTTTGGTGCGCTTGGCCTTCTCGTTCTTAATGCGGTGGCTCTCGTCCAGCACCAGCGTCTGAAAGTCCTGGAACGCGTGCTCCTGTACGTCGGCGAGCAGGTCGTAGTTAATGACAACGACCGCCCTAGTCTGCGCCTTGAGGTGCAGCTCCTGCGCAGCCTTGCGCCCGGTTATGACAGCCACCGGCACGCTGCTGTCGAGCGCGTTGAACGCGCGCTCCCACACGGTTTTGGCGATGGCTGGGCAGACGATCATTGCGGGCAGGTGCGCCAGTGACGCAGACGCCGTAGGTAGCGTCTTGCCCACGCGTGGTTGGTCTGCGAGGATGCAGCGCTGATTCTTCAGGAGCCAGTCGCGTGCTTCAACTTGGTGGGGCTTGAGCGTGACGGTGGGCTTCAAAACGGCGCCTCGCCGTACTGCTCTGTCATGTCCTGCTGCTCGTGCTCGTCGAGCAGACGACACTCTTTTCTTGGCACCCTGACAGGCGGCGCCGGGAATGGCCAGCCGGTTTCGATTACTAGGTGCAGGTGGGTGGCGTCGCGGCCAACCTCGATGCCGATTTCGTTGTCCATCGTTATCCACGTCTTTGAGCGTTGCATACGTTTACCTCGTTGCTGTTGAACCCCGAATGTATCACGCTTTTAAAAAGTTTAAAAACTATGCTACAGTCCTGCAACCAGTTGAGTCGCCGTGACACATGGTGACTCATCTTGGTAACCGTTGAAAACGTCAAAACAGGAGTAAACGACTATGACGACCAAAGTAGTGACCAACGAAGTGCGCTTTTCCTATGCCAACTTGATGCGCCCGCGCGTCAACCAGATGAACGGCAAGGAGGAGTACAGCACGCAAATCCTCATCCCCAAGTCAGACAAGGATGGCGTCGCCGCGATTAAGGCTGCGGCCAAGGCTGCGCTGCAGGCCAAGTGGGGCGACAAGGTTCCGGGCAAGCCGCGCAACCCTCTGCGCGACGGCGACACCGAGACCAAGTCCGACGGCTCGCCGCTCGGGCCGGAGTACAGCGGGCATTTCTTCATGACCGTAAAGACCAGCGCAGACCGCAAGCCGGGTGTCGTTGACGCCAAGGGCCGTGACCTGATTGATGCTGATGCCATTGTGTCGGGAGACTATGGCCGCGTATCGCTCAACGCCTATGCCTACGACGCTGCGGGCAATCGTGGGGTGGCCTTTGGCCTAAACCACGTCATGCTGGCGCGCAAGGGCGACCAGCTGGGCGGCGGTCGCAGCAGTGCGGCGTCCGACTTTGGGCTATCGCCAGCCACGGCTGCGGCCACGGTGGCCAGCGACGCGTCAGAGGATGACGACGCTTGGTAAAGCCAGTCCAGCCAACTAGGCTTGTGGGGGCGTATCTCCGGGACTCGGAGGTGCGCCAACTTGACCAGCTAGCGCGCCGACTGGGGTTAACTCGGTCGGCTGCGCTGCGGCTGGCGATTCGCTCGCTGGTGCGTCACCCTCCCCAGCCCCTGCCTGCCCTGCATACTGGCGGGCGATAAGACGCTCCAGAGCCTCCTCTAGGCGCTCCACGCTCTCGTATAAGGGCCTGACCTTGCCATGGCGCCAGCGCGACGCCTGAGCGGCCTGTACGCCAGCCTCAGCGCATACGTCGGCCATCTTCAGCCCGTGAGCACGGGCGCGGGTAACTAGGTCGGTAAGTGGGTTCATGACCCCGAATTTTAGGCATTTAAGGCAAATAACCCTACACTTTAGTAGGGCTTGACGTGCTTGACTAAAAAAGGGCACAATCCATTACACCAACTACAGGAGAACGACATGACCTACTGGAGCGATGAAGATTTTGAGCGTAGCGGCATCGGCAACCCCGAGGCGTACGCCGCCGCGACCAAGCGGCGCATCATCAACAACGCGCAGACCACGTTCATGCGCACCTACGACCGCGCGCAAGAGGTTGTGGACGCCATCGGCGCTGGCCGCGTGTACAGCCAAGACGGCCACTACGTCGCCAGCTACGCAGACAACTTCATCGGCGCCATGGCGCAAGCCTTTGACACCTACGGCAAGCTGACCCCCAAGCAAGTCGAGGCCGTGCTGCGAGGTATCGACAGCCGCGCCGAGCGTCTTGAGCAGTGGCGCGCCAAGCAGGCCGAAATCGACGCCACCAGCGAGCACGTTGGCGTCGTTGGCAAGCGCGTAGATTTGACGCTGGTATTTGAGCGCAAGGTCTGGCTTGAGCCGTCGGCTGAGTCGCAGTTCGGCGGCAAGTACCTAGTGATTGCCCGCACGACCGACGGCAACATAATTAAGTACATGGGCAACAGCAACTGCATGGTGCTTGAGACGATTCAGCGCGACGGCTGGTTTGACGTGGGCGCCGACCTGCAGCGTGGCGACACGTTCACGGTCAAGGCCACCATCAAGAGCCACGACGTCTACAAGGGCGCCAAGCAGACCAGCATCACCCGCCCCAAGGCGGTTGCTGCAGCAAAGTAAACCAACGGGGGCTGCGGCCCCCACACTCAGGAGACGACGACATGGGACGACACACTTACTACCCACCCATCCCCAAGGAATACCGAGGCCGGTCTAAACTACGCGGCTGGTTGATTGACCTGACGGCTGCGGCCTTGATTGCCGCTCCGCTCATTTACGGGACAATGGAGTGGCTGCAATGAGGCCAGCCTTTACCGACCCCTTTTGCATCAACGACGACGACTGGTACGTTTATGACGACCAGACCAAGGTGCTGGTCAAGCGCCTGAGCTGGCGCGTCAAAGACCCGCAGCCGTCGTCTGGGCAGGTGGTCGTGCGCGGGTATGAGCTGAAGTACCAGCGATTGTGGGAACAACTTGTGGTGGACACAAATGGATGACCAACCGATAACCGATTGCGATAAGGATTTTTACGAATGGATAGTCGATGCGAGCCGACGGCAGGTCGGGGTACCGCACTTGGATGTTTGGCGGGCGGCGTACCACAGGGGGATGGAGGCGGCGTTTCTGGCGCTGGAGGATTCGTTCGTCGGTCAGCAACCGCCCAGCGAGTCTTAGCCTATCTGGAGCAGCACCCGGGCGCCGACGGTCAGGAGCTGATACAGCGCTGCCACTGCTCCAAACGGCACGCGTACAAGGTCATAAGCAAGCTGCACAGGGCGGGGCTGGTACACATCAGCGGCTGGATAACCGACAACGGCGACGGCCCATACGTGCGTCGGTTCTCGGCAGGCGCTGGGGTTGACGTGCCAAAGCCAAGGGCAATGACTCTTGTCGAGGCAACCCGCCGCCACCGCGAGCGCATGGAGCCAATCGAGCGCGAGCTAGAGAACGTCCGGAAAAACACTCGCCGCCACAAGGTCAAGGTTGACCCGCTGATGGCGGCTTTCTTTGGGGGTAGCAATGGAAGCTGAAATTTTGAACCTAGACTTGAGCGCTGATGATGAGCACCTCGGTTCGATGGAGATGATGTTTTTTGTTGAGGACGGCAAAGTGACCGGGTGCCAGCTTGGCCACATGAAGTTGGATGCTGTTTTTGCGGTGGCGTTTTTGGACGCCATCGCAACTACATTTAAAACAAGTCCAACAAACCTCGCCCACTGAGCCACATCTCGCCAGTCAGCACTTTGTCGCGCACCAGCTCGGGCGGTAAGCCTGTCTGTTGCGCAGTTTGCATAATCTTGCGAGCAAGCAGCTCTAGCTTGGGCGCACCTACTGGCGTGTCCACACCAGTCTGCGGTGCAAACGTACCCCATGCGCGCGCTTGAGTTGACACAGACTCAAGACCAAGGTCGCCTGCAATGTTGCGACGCCACCAGTCGCCAAGCGATTGCAACTCGGTATTGGTCACGCTGTCGCCGGGAACGGCCTCTCTACCCTTGACCATTTTTGTGTTGCGAGTGTCTGCCAAGCCGACACCTCGAGACCAATGCGCATCACCAACTGGCAGAGCAGTCTGAAATCCCGTCTCTGGGACGCCAGATGACTGTATGTATAGGGGCACTTTTGGTGACCCCATTTGCAACTGACCAGACTCAATGTACTTGCTCATAGGCGTTGCCTGCGCCGTTGAGTGGTATGGGTGGGACATAACACCGGCTAAATCAGATGGAAAATCTGCTCCCCTCTTGTTTTCTGCCATACCAGCGTACTTCACAAAATCGTCGAACCTATTTTGCTGGGCCAAGTAATTCGCTGCTGTGCCCCGGTTCAGCTCTGTTAATACTTCAGAACCCGGCGACGCCATGCCTGTCAGATGGTTGAACCTGTTGTACCGTTTAATTGCTTCTTCTTTGCCAACCAACTGCACTAGGCGCTGAAAGGCCGGATCCATCACGTACCAAGCATCCATGCCGGTAGCAAGCTCGGGGTATTTCCCTGCCTCACCCAACGTATCCACAATGCGCTGCGTGTTTGCGGGGGTCATAACAGCATCGGCTGCAGCAGAGCCTCGCGGGTTTGCAGAGAAGTTGGTAATTGGAGCCTGATTGCCTACTCGATTACGTGCAATGTCAGCGAGTTCTGACCTAGTCGTACCAAATAGTCGTAGCAGCGAAACGCTCTCCGGCGCAGTGTTTGCTGCGACCTGTGCTGCAATTACCCGTGGGTCTTGATATATGCCCGGGAAAGCAGCGCGCTGCGGGTCTGCGACAGTCGGCACAACATCGCCAATTTTTTTGCGATTGCCCTTAACCATCTTTGACTTGGCTGGTGCTTTGATGGTGCCATATTCGCCTGTAGCCACTTGCTTGGCCGTCTTGCTCCCAGCCTTGAGCGCCTTGCCGGCTTGTGCTGCGGTTTTCATGCCCAAACCAATTGGTGCCAGCACACCGGTGGCAAGCGCAGCGTCACCGCCTGCGCCGAGCAGCTGCAGCAGTGCGCTACCAAAATTGCCTTGGCTGATGTTCTGCCCTAGACTCGGCTCGTAGCCACCGCTCGGGCTTGGGAACATACCGAGCGCCTCCAGCACGCCAGCGCCGGGAGCAAACCCAGCAGCGTTTGTAAACATACGCCGCGCGGCATATGGGTCGTTAGACTGCAGCTCCTGATAGGCTCGGAACAGCGCTTCTTCCGGGTCTAGGTATGTTGCCATTTACTCACCAATCAAATAAATCAACCCACTTGGGTCAACGTCATAACCATACTGACCCGTTTGAAACGGGTACAGCTCGCGGCGCTGCTTGTCGGTTAGGTCTGCGCGACGCATTACCATCCTAGCCTCGGCCTCACCGGCCACGCGCTCGTATGCGTCGTATGCCGATTCTTGTGGCTTTCTGAGGCTGTACAGCGCACCGCCTTTCTCAAACATATCTACGTTTGCGCCACCTGCAAACCCTTCTTGTTTTTGGACTGCGTGCTGCAGCTCGTGCAAAAAGGTTTTGCGTAGGATGTCTTTGTCCTCTCCAGAGGCAAACATCTGATTTGATTTTGCGGCAAAAAATCCTTCTTCTGGGCCTATCCTTGACGCCGCATAAATTGAGCGCAACTCAGGGTACGCCTCCATCAATTTGTTGTGCCTGAACAGCACCTCCAGCGGGTAATTTAGGGGCGTCTCTCTGTAGCCAGTCATGGGGTCAATGGCCATCTTGCCAACTAGCGCCCTAGACTTCTCGTCAGAAATTTCTTGCTTGTATGCCTTTTCACCCGTCTTGGCTGTGCCTGTCCTGCGCCACACTTCTTCTGGGCTAAATCCACGCAGCAACAGCTTTTGCGCCTCAAAGGCGTCATTTGGGCGCCACAGCTTTGAGCTAGGGCCAATTATTGTCCCCGTCATGTTCATGGCCGCATCAGCCGCGCGCTGGTACAGCTCGTCGCGTGCTGCCTCGTCTACCGGGCCAGCGCCAAACATCCCAGCCCGCTGCTGCAGGTCGGCGACCTCGTTGCCGTAGTCCACGACCTGCCCGGCCATCTTGGCGGCATAGTCAGCAGGGTTGCTGACCATGTCCATCAGGTTGCGCCGAAACGCGTTGCTGCGGCTGAATAGGTAGGGCAGGAGACCGTCGGCCATTTATTGGCCCTCATTCATAATATTAGCACCAACAATGCCGCCCAAACCGCCGCCTGCACCAGTACCCAAGGCTGGGGCGACGCTGGTTAGTCTTGCGACAAACGCCTGCAATCGCGCCATCGAGCTAGAGTCTTTGAGCGCGTTCAGCACTAGGTTGGGGTCTTGAGACACCAAAACATCTGCTACGCGCTTGCGCTGCGCGTCAGTCAAATCTCCCGGCGCTATTTTTTTGACCAGCTTCAGCGCAATGCCCGGCAACGCAAAGACATTACCAGAGGCTGCGCTGATAATTTCTGCGTCAGAAATATCGCTGCCAATGCGTGCCGCAGCAGCCTGCTGTGGCGCCGTTCCAGAGCCGCCAAGCACTGCGCCAGCTGCTTGTGCCGATTGAGTGGCCCTACCAAGAGAACCAATCACGCGGTCTAGTTCGTCGCCCGGGAATACGTGTCGCAAAATTTGACCTTCTTTAGTATCTGGGTCAGTTAACTTGCGCAACATAGTCGTGCGGTTGCCGCCAGCCATGCGCCCTCGAATTGCGTCCATCACGCCCATGCGGTAATACCGTACGGCGTTGACGTCGCCGCTTTGCATCAGCTTGCCAAAGTCGATGTCAATCTGGTCTGCGTTCTGAGCAAACACAGACTTGCCTTGATTAAACATATCCCTTGCGCTGCGCCGCTGTGCAGCTTGAGCGCGGGCACTAGCAACCGCTGATGATGCCACGTCAATTTCACCACGCAGGGCCAGCTCTGCTTCTTTATATCCCTCTCCAGCGGAACCAAGACCTTTGCTAAAAGCCTTTGACTGCAGGTCACGCAGCCCGCGCCTCAAGACTTCAGCATCTTGCAATGTTGGTGCACGGTCAAAAACGACCTCGCCACTTTTGTTAATTGTAAAAAACGGTGTTCTACCAGTCTGTGCCGTGTAGGTTTCTTCCAATACATTGGCTGCATTGCCTCTGGTGCGCTTAATTGCAGCGGTCATGGCGTCTAACAACGGCTTGGTGAATACTGCGCCCTCTCTGTATGCCGCGTCATACATTGCCTGTTCAAGCCGCTTAAGCTCGTCATCTGTTGCCGTAACAGCCTTGCGCACGTTGCCTGTCATGCCGGGCGCCAAGTATTTATTGAGTTCTAGAACCGCTTCTTCTCGCAACTCACCGGGTCGCCGCGTTAGCGCCTCTCGCAGCACCTTACCAGCCTCGCCGCCTTTACCGCGTGTATAGGCTCGTATGGTGTCGCGGATGGTTGCGTTCTCGGCCATGATTTCCCCAGACGCCACCTTAGCGGCAATTTCCTCTGGAGTCATGTCCATGTCTCTAGCCAATCGCTGCAATTCGGCCTCAATGGCTGACGCGCCACGCTTGCCCACGCGGCGACGCGCAAAGTCCATAAACTTGTCAATCAAAATTTTGCCGCCTGCCCCAGCGCCCGCCACAACTGGTGAGGCCACAGCCCCAAAACCAGCGCCGGGAATCGACGCAGAGAGTCGCTCAAGCGCGTCACCCTCCTGCATACCAGCAGCCGTCAAACCTCCACTAATTGCCCCAGCGCCTGTGGCCGAAACCAGCATCCTAGTAACGGTTGGTGATTTGCCAGCCAAAAGACGCAACAAGCCCGGCCCTGGCAACGCCATTGCACCGGCCATTTCAGCGGCTAAAGCCTTACCCGGGTTGGCCTTTTGGTATGCTTGAATTTCTCCCCTGATTTGTTTGACAACGTCGTCGTACTTGCCCGGGCCAAACGTGCTGCGCAATGCGGCCTCAAGCTCATCAGCAAAACCAAACAGCGCACCCTGCGCGGCCATTCTGATGGCTTGGCTTTCTGGCTCTTTATCAAGCAAACCCTTGACCTGCCATGGTTGATTCCATGGGCCTGAGCCAGATGTAGCCAAAGGTTGTGGCTGCTGCGTCGGCACCCTAAGCCCCTGAGCACTGGCTCCAGTTGGCTCGGGCGTTACAGTGTATTTTTGTTCCCACGGGAAAGTTGTTGCCATTGCTGTGCCGCCTTTTATTGAACAGGTTCCCAGTTCTCTCTGTTGTTGGGGTCGCCGCCCTTGTATCTGTACTTGGTTCCATCAGGCGCCTCTTGAACATCACCAACTTGTATGCGCTGTGGCTCTTGCACCTCTTGCGACAGCATGGTGACTGGTTGATACCGCTGCAACCTAAACAACTCAAGAGTTCCAGAGTCTTGTGCTCCAGATACCTTCATTGCGTTGTTGAATTGCTTTTCATACTGGTCTTGGCGCCACAGCGCAACTTTTTGTAGCACACCCATACCGCGTCGCAATTCAGCGGCGCTCATGCTTTGGTCGCCGATAGACATACGTCTAATCAGTGCGCGCTCGCCCTCAGTAATTTGACCTTGGCCTTTCATTGCTGCAGCTGCGGTTAGCTCTTGCGATGCCAGACCTTGAACCAATTGTCGAGTTGATGCCAGCTTAGACTCTACATTTTCACCAGACACATTCAGCAGACTGCCAACCCTCAAAAGGAATGTTCTAGCATCTGCCATTGGGCCAGTAACAGCCTCGGACAGCACAGGCGCCATTCTGTCAATGTTGGCCAAGGTCTCGTTTGCGTTTTGTGCTTGCTGGAATGAGGTGGAAAGAATCTTTGATGCCTCTCCACCAAGGCCTGAAATAAACTGATTTTGCCCCGGAGGCAGGTTCACGTTTGTTGACTTGGCACGCAGAATACTCATGTAATTCTGTGGTGTTGGCGCCATTCCCAAGGCGCGCATGGTGCGAATGATTTCTGGGTCTTGCTGCGACACAAGGTCAAGCATTTTTGCTTGACCCTCTTTTGCTGGCATACGACCCAACAGCGCCAACTGCACTGGACTGAGCATCTGCGCCTGACCGGCAACACCAGTTTGTGCGACTGGCTGCTGCGTCATGGTGCCCGGTATTGGGGCCATGCCGGGTTGGCGCTGGGCAGCAGTTTGTGGACTCATGGCCGAGGACAACATTTGCCGCCAAGCTGCATCAGCATTCTTTTCCCGCTTGTACTCATCAATTTTCTGCTTGGTCAGCATCCCGGTCAGCGCCTGCTGCTGGGCTTGGCTATATCCTTGCTGCCCAGCCAAGTACGATTGCCCTAGGGCCTGCCCGAGGCTGACCGGGGTGCGCGACGGGCCTGAAGCGGCCAGCAGCTGCGCGGCCATCGAGAGCGCACCTTGGCGCTGCATCGCGGCCAGCTGCTCAGGCGTCAGAAGCTCGTTTAACCCAGCGGCGTCGCCGCCAAACAGGTTCATTA
>Ga0099848_1000434_pt1 | contig 19611 bp, 20 predicted proteins | sample CB_VirMetaG_3_FD_78179 | JGI IMG/M metagenome (GOLD analysis project Ga0099848, IMG submission 78179) | Freshwater to marine saline gradient viral communities from Chesapeake Bay - CB_1508_1S Viral MetaG | ecosystem: Environmental > Aquatic > Marine > Coastal | place: USA: Chesapeake Bay...
CATTCAAGATGGTACCACTAACCCACGCATGGAGCTGGCTTTTCGCGAGCCGAGTAAGAGAATCACGAAGAAGAATAAGACTTCGCAGACGGGCGAAGCTCTTAATACGGTAATTAACTGGAAAAACACAACCAACAATGCGTATGATGGAGAGAAGCTTCACATACTGTATTTAGATGAGGCTGGAAAATGGGAAAAACCTACAGACATAAGGGACGCCTGGAGGATTCAGCGGACCTGTTTGATCGTCGGAAGAAAAATCGTGGGAAAGGCAATGGTCGGAAGCACGGTAAACCCAATGGACAAGGGGGGAAAAGAATACAAGGACCTATGGAGGGATTCGGACCCGACGGAGCGGAACGCGAATGGGAGGACAAGGAGTGGACTCTATAGGCTGTTCATACCCGCCTATGAGTCGCTTGAAGGCTTTTTCGATAAGTACGGCAACCCTGTAGTAAACGACCCCACTAGCCTAGTAGAAGGACTGGACGGAGAGGACATTATATTTGGGGCCAAGACCTACCTGAAGAATGAAAGAGAAAGCCTAAAAAATGATCCGTCTGAACTGAATGAGGTTACTCGTCAGTTCCCATTCACCACGGATGAGGCGTTCAGAGATAGTATTGACGGAAGCCTTTTCAATATAGGTCGCATATATGAGCAGATACAATACAATGACGACCTGTATCCAAACCCCGTTGTTCGAGGCAACTTTGTATGGAAGGACGGTGTCCAGGACACAAAGGTGATTTTTAAGCCAGACCCCAAGGGGAGGTTTAAAATAGCTTGGATGCCCCCTGAAGGCATTAGAAACCTCAAAAAAGAAGAAAGGGGTAAACGTATTGCACCGAATGCAGAGCTGGGGGTAGGCGGGGTTGACTCTTATGACCTCGATGCCACCGTCGACGGACGGGGGTCTAAGGGTGCGCTACACCTGTACAACAAGTTTCACATGGAACACCCGTCAAACATGTTTGTACTGGAGTATGCGTCCCGTCCGCCTTTGGCTAAGATTTTTTATGAAGACTGCCTTATGGCGGCTGTGTTTTATGGATACCCTTTGTTAATTGAAAACAACAAGTACGGTATCGCAAGATACTTTGAGTCAAGGGGTTATGACGGCTACTTGCTTAATAGGCCAGAGCACCTTAGGGCCGCAAATTCAAAGGTCAACGTAAAAACAAAAGGTATTCCTTCAAACTCACAAGATGTAATTCAAGCTCATGCACATGCCATTGAATCATACATACACGACCATATTGGCATGCACAGAGAAACGGGGGAGTATGGTAAGATGTATTTTAACGATACTCTTGAGGATTGGATTGGGTTCAAGATCAACGACCGTACTAAGTTTGACCTTACGATTAGCTCGGGTCTTGCGCTGCTTGCAGCCCAGAAATCAAAGCCCAAAAAAGACCCCGTAAACTTTGATGAGAAGAAATTCTTTAGGAGATATAAGCCAATCGGCTAACAATCAGAATATTTCTATATTTGCAAAAATGCAGAATCCCTGATGTACAGCAAGAATAACAGGCAAGGCAAAAGCTTTCCAGACCCGTTGGCGCCGCAGGATATAAAGGCAGGCAAGAAGTATGGTCTGAAGTATGCCAAAGCCATAGAGGGTCAGTGGGGTAAAATGCAAGACTCTGAGTCACTTTACAGAAAAAGAAATAAAATCTGGGAGAGAAACAGAGACTACGCAAACGGAACTCAAGACACGAACATATACAAAAGGATCCTTACCTCTATGGATCCTAATAGCGCCGATGGCAGTTTGGTAAACTTGGATTACACCCCAGTGCCAATACTCCCAAAGTTCGCTAGAATTGTTGGCAACAAAATACTGTCAAGAAACCCATACCCTAACCTTGAGGCCATAGACCCAATCTCTACTTCTGAAAAGAACAAAGAGAAGCAGAGAATAAAGGTTCAGGTTCAGATTAAGCCAGACCTTGAGGCTCTTAAAGCTGAGACTGGTGGTCTTGTTTTAGATAAAGATCCAGCTGAACTTCCAGACACCCTGGAGGAGGCGGAAATCTTTTTGGAAACAAACCTTAAGACTGACGCAGAGATAGCTGCTCAGATCGGAACTAACCTAACCCTCTCTTGGAACAACTTCAATGACAACATATACAGAAGAGCTGTCAACGATCTTGTTTCTTTGGGCATGGCAGTGGTCAAAAGATCTAACGACCCTAACTACGGAATCAAGACCGACTACGTAGATCCCTGTATGTTCCTGCATAGCTACACAGAGGATCCAGGAATGAATGACCTCACGTATGCTGGTCACATAAAAAGAATCTCTATACAGGAGCTTAAGCGACTTGCTGGCGATCAGTTTACCGAAGACGAGTACGCAAAGATGGCTCAGGGAGCTGCTGGCATAAACGGCAACGATTCAAGCAAGCTCAACCACCAGTACTTCGACGACTACCTGAAGAGAAATATTTACGGGTATGACGAGTACATGATTGACGTCTTGGACTTTGAGTTTTTGTCTGTAGACTGCATGTACTTCGAGGACAAAGAGAACAAATACGGAAACAGACTTTTCTTTTACGAGGGCTTTGAGTACAAGGAGAAGCCAGGAAGCGTGTATGAAAGAGAGCCAAGAAAGATGAATATCGCCACAGTCTATGGTGGAAGCTACATTCTTGGAACTGACTTTATGTACGACTACGGGATGAAGGCCAATATGCCTAGAAACATCCACGATATTTCTAAAGTTAGACTTTCTTACTCTGCTGTATCTACGAACATTCGTAGAATGATTCCTAAGTCAATGGTTGACAGCTGCATTGGCTTTGCCGATATGCTTCAGATCACACACCTTAAGATTCAGCAGGCTATCGCAAAGGCTAAGCCAGACGGATTGATTATTGACATCGAGGGGTTGGAGAACGTCCAGCTCGGTAAGGGCGGTGAGCTTCAGCCACTGGAGCTTCATGATATCTACGAGCAAACGGGTGTCTTCTACTACAGAAGTAAGGACCCCGAAGGTGGATTCCAAAACCCGCCCATCAGAGAAATAGGTAACAGCATCAGAAACATCAATGAGCTTATCGGTATTTACAATCACTACCTCAGGCTTATTAGAGACGCTACGGGCATCAACGAAGCGATGGATGCAAGCTCTCCAAAGGGTGATGCTTTGGTTGGCGTTCGTGAGCAAGCTATTGCTGCAGGAAACAATGCCATCTATGACATCACTAACTCATCTATGGTGCTGTTTAAGAAGGTTTGCGAAGACATCGTCAAGTGTCTTCAAATACTTCCTCCTGGGTCGGTTATAACCAAGGCCTACGAGAATGCTATTGGAGAGGAAAACGTGAAAGTCCTTTCTTCTTTCTCTGATCTCCCTATGTACAACTTTGGTGTTCAGGTTCAGAAAGAGATGGAGGACGTTGAAAGACAGTTCCTTGAGCAGAACATACAGGCTTCTTTGGCTCAAAAAGAACTTGACCTTGAGGACGCCATAGCTATAAGACAGCTTAAGGATATAAATCAGGCAGAACGTCTTCTTATTGTTCGCCGTCAGAAGCGCATGAAGAAGCAGCAGGAGCAAGCTCAACAAAACTCTCAAATGCAGGCTCAGCAGCAAGCTCAGGCTGCTCAGGCCGCTTCACAGGCTAAGCAGCAAGAGATGCAGATGGAGGCTCAGATTGAAAGCCAAAAGATGCAGCTTAAGAATCAGCTTGAGATTCAGCTTGAGCAGGTCAAGCACGAGTACAGAAAAGAGATTGAGATTATCAGAGCTCAAGCTACTCTCGGGTTTAGAACCGAAGACCAGGAGTTTAAAGAGAAGCTCGATGTCCTTAAAGAAGACCGAAAGGACGAAAGAATCAAAAAAGAATCTGCTGAGCAGAGTAAGCTCATCTCTCAGCGTCAAGGTAAAAGGGGGGAAATGAATGAACCCATGGAGCAAGACCAAGGATCACAAGACATTGACGAAATACTCGGACTGTAATGGCTAAGAAAGTAAACCTAGACGTAGCACAAACACTGAATATCACATGCAGACGCGGTGATACCTTCCAGCTTAACATGATACTTAAGGACTCTTCTGGAAATCCACTTGTTCTTGATGATAGTGGGGATACTGACGCCTACAAGTTTGCCATGCAGATTAGAAACTCTGCTGACCAGGATGGATCGGTTGGTTTGATTGCTTCCACATCTGAAGGTGTTCCAGACGGCGTTGGTAGCTACATAGTGATAGAAGAAATTATTGGTGATGCAAATGGCAATATATCTGTTGTTATTCACGACTACGAAATGAGGCAAGTTCCTTCTGGTAGGTATGTGTATGACTTGCAGTACAGAATACCCTCGGGCGCCCCTCAATCCAAAGATTTAGTCAAAACGATTCTTAAGGGAGCTTTTGTTGTCAATGAAGACGTTACAGAAGAACCATCCCCGCAGGACTTGGCACCTAGAAACCTTTTAGGTAGATAATGATTTGTCTACTCCAGCAGAAATAATCCTTGGAGGCGATGGTATAACTTCGGTCTCTGTTGACTCGACGGATGGACAGTCTATTGTTGTCACTCCTGTCGGAGGAACCGTAGTGTCTGTAGGTTCTGCAGAAACACAGTCTATATCTATATACTCTGACTCTGTAGAGGTAGCTGTACAGTCTTCTGATTCACCCTCTGTGTCTATTTCTACCGACACTATTTCGGTAGAGGTAGCCACGAACACCAACGCTGGTCAGTGGCCAAAAAGACTCAGAGACCTTGAAGACGTTGTTGGCGACCCATCTAGCGGTCAAGTACTGATATATAACGAAGGTGAGAACAACTTCCAGTTTGCAGATCAGACTGGTGGTGGAGGAGATGGTGACTCCAACGAGCTTACAGACTACGCCATCACCGTAACCAACACTGACGGGGCTTTTAGCACAATAAAGGGCTATACCTACGAGGCTCTTACTAATATGACGGATGTTTTGAACGACATCCTAAACCCTTACACTAAGACCTCAGTGTCTCTCCAGTCGCTAAGGGGTGCTGCAAACGGGGCTTCTCTTACAGTTACTTCTTCTACTGACTTCGAGGTAGGGGCTTCTATTACCCTGGACAAGATTTATTACATCGTCGGCGACGTAAATAAGGTAAAGGACGGCAGCTTGTCGTTGCTAAGGGACGGAGCTTCTCATCAAAGCCTTCCAGAAATATCAACATTTGACGTACCAATAGACCCAGTAATAAACTCCCAGTACAACTCTTTGGCTCAGGACATCTACAAGATAACTTTTGTAGACAACGGAAACCCAAACGGGCAAGAGTACAACGGAACCAGTAACTCTATATCGCTTAACTGGAAGTACAGGTTTTCTTTAAAGTCATATAATTTTATACCAACAAATTCTTCCGAGGCTACGGAGTTGTTTAACAACCCTGAATTCACATCAAGCACCATACTTACAAATGACCCAGGAGGAAACTCCTTGGATTTTGTTTGTGACGAATTAAACGCCACAAATGGATACTATTCTATATTGATGTATCCAAAAGCGTTTGGAACTATAAAATCGGTTCTTCAGAACAATTCAACCGACTCTACTGCAGACTTTGTGTTAGAAGGTGAGTTTGACGTAACCAACATTTACGGCGTAGTAATTCCTTATTATCTTTACAGAACGAACGACACTGGGGCGTACAATGATGGAATAACTCTAACCGTAACACTAAACTAAAATGCCAGAGTTTGCAGGACAAGTAAGACACTCTAATGCGGAGTATCCAGTTCTGGATCTTACAGATGGAGCAGGGCAGTTTAATCAAAGCGGAAAAAGCCCTGTTAAGGGTATTGGTATATTCGAAAGTATCGCTAACAGGTCTTCTGTTACTCAGAGGTACAGGACGCAGGGGTACCTGGCCGTTGTAGGGACAACACCTTATGTATACACCTCTAGTAGTGATTCTGACGATGCCTGGGAGACAGAGGGGAACTGGGCTGGATTATCGTCTACAAACGGGATACCAAGCGGAGGCTTAGAGCACAACGCTCTTGTCAAGTTGTCTGATGATGACTACGACGCTGGGTGGACTGGAGACCCGCTGTTTTCTACTTTGTCGCTAAAAAAGACTAACTACCCTCACCTTGAGTTTTCGAGCACCCAAGCCCTCACAACATCGGAAGGCACTGTATTGGGTAGGATTTCATCTAATGGAGTTTCTCAGCTTGAAGAAAACATTTCGGCCTCTGGGCCTAAGATAGATTTCATTCAAAGTGGCGTCGCTGGAACGACATCTGTAAGCGGATCTATAGAGTTTTACACAAGTAACGCCTATGTTGGATCGCCAGAAAAGGCCTTTACTTTGAATGAAGAAAAAACAGCTATATTTGCACCAAACCCATCTACTCCAACGCCAGAGCTAGGTGGATTTTATTACAACTCTTCAGAAAATCATTTCTTTGTCGGCGTAACAGAATAAAATATACAAAATGGCAACAGTGTGGAAAAAGGTCCTCATGGAAGGATCTGCGATAAACATAAACGACGTAGTCGGGGTAACAGACCTTGAGAAGGGTCAACTCCTTCGTGGTAATGCCGCTAACTCAGTCGAAGAAATTGACGTAACGAGTGGCAATATAATTTTTGGTAGCACCAATAATGACGCCCTTCTTTGTTCCTTTGGCACGGCTAACCCTGGGAATGGCGGAGTCTCAGTTACTCTGACGAATCAAAACGATGATGCTCTTACTGGTGTTGTTACGTTTACTGTAGACAACGACGCTATAAGTACTGCTAAAATTCAAGACAATGCTGTAACGCTTGGTAAGCTTGCTCACCAAGCGAATGCGGGTATTCTTGTGTATGATGGTGCTGGTGGCGAACCATCGTTTTTGAGTGCTAGTGGCGAAGGAAACAAGATACTTAAGGTAGATTCAGATGGACTTGGATTTTCTTTTGCAGATGGTTCTTCAGCAACCTCTGTGTCTGTTACTGATTCTGACAGTACTCCAGATACTGCGAGAAGACGAATTTTGCACGCTGGAACGACAACGGCTGGTGACGAACCACTTCAAACTGTTTTTGGTGATACTGAGTTTACGTACAAAAATCAACAGGCACTAAACACATCCTATTTTACCGACTGGACAGGATCGTATGCCGTTAGCAACGTATCCGACCTTTACGCGGGCGGTGATCTTGACGCCGCCATGATAACGCCACAAAATGCTGGTATTGCTGGTAACCTTCTCGGTACAGCTCGCGGGGCTATGTATGTGCGTGCAGATGCAATAGCTGCCACCGACGACAGCTTTTACTCTCTTGGCTTCTTAAAGAACAAATCAGGAACTGAATTTTATCACACAGGCTTTCAATCTGACCTTTCCTACAACCCTAAAGAAAAAGCGCTCAAGGTCCCAAACCTGATTGTTACTGGCCAGCAGACGACTATAAACACCGCAAACCTTCAAGTAGAAGATAAAACCATAAGGCTCGGTATTGGAACAAGCGAATCAAGTGTAATCACATCATCTGTGGCTTCTGGCGGTGGTATTGTGATAAACATTGGTGCAGCTGGTTTTGACGCTGGTGACGAAGACGGGGTGACTGCTCAAAACGCAGAAGGAAATTTGCCAAGAGTTATCTGGGACAATGGAGCAGGAGATCAGGCCTCAAGTAACTCTGTTCTTGGCTGGAAGGCCGCATACAAGGGTTCTGGCGCTGACACCGCTCTCGGAGCTTCAACAGCTTACGGTATTGGCGTTATGCACGTCACCGATCAGACGGCAGCCACGGCGCTGGGTGCCGATCTCAACAACGCCACCTTTAGCATAGGCGTAGGAGCCATGGCTCTTGTTGACTATGATAATGAGCCAGCACTTTACATTCAAACGGCAATCTAATGGGATTGCTTAGCGGAAAAAAAGACACTCAAGCACCGCACCCTACAGACACGCTAACAAAAGATGAGCTTGAGCATCTTTTGTGGGCAATTAGTGAGTCGACTTTTAGAGGAAAAGACGTACATTTGCTTTCAAGCATTGTAAATAAACTTTCAAATCAATTAAATTCTAAGTAAAATGAAGCTCGATATCAATGAAATTTACTTTTTGAAGCAAGCTAGTGAGTCAGTAAACATCAAGGTTACTGACGCAAAATTTGCAACCGTTCTTATGGAAAAACTCGACAAAGAGTTTGAAAGACTTCAAAAAGCAGAAGAAAAAAAGGTTGCTGATGTAACTGCCTAATTTTCTTAGGCCATGGCAACTAAATGGAAAAGACTCCTTACTGACGAGGATTTAACTGAATCTTTTGGGAACCTAGGGACTGGGGATCTATCTCAGGCTGACTCTGAACGGAAATACAAGATGGGTGATCAGACCCGTCTAAAGTTTGAGTGTAACTACTTTGCTGGAAACGACCTCACCTCACTTCCGATCATTGAAATTGAAAACAATGGCACGGCAAATAGACACCTTTTTTTAGGAGGTGACCAAACTTTTGTTGGAGGAAATACCGCCACGGCAACCGACAAATATCGACTTCCAGTCCCCAACACCTTTGCTGACAGGTCTTTTGTTTTTGCAGAAGATGATCAGCAGGTTAAATTCAAATCATCACATGAGCTTTTTAACCCTGTCGACGGGCTGGCTTATAGTTCTGGCTATGAGTCTGTATCCCCAGTAACCAGCGGGGCTAATGAGGATAGCGTGTTAATCCACGACAAGTCTGGCTCTAGATTGTCTACGGCAAAGATATCCGACATAGTTGGAAGCAAAATTTTTTCTTTGACGTTTGGTTATAACGCATCTATACAACCTGGAACAATAGCATCCACGGCATCTTCAAATCAATTTATGAGAGGAACAAATGGAGTTCAGTTTGAACAGAACTACGGTCACATAGTTCCAGCTCCATGCAAAATTATAGGTGGTACTTTTTCCTTTTTTAAAGATGTAGATGCTGGAGCTACGAGCGGCACGCTCAACACTAGAAGAAGATTTAATGTGTGGATTGGAAGCGTTGCTAGTTCTCCTGGAAGCTCTGGAGATGCGGCTTTTCCAAATGCAGCATACGCCTTTTCAAGCGACCTTATTGGGTACAATATTGATCAGGGAAGTTACATTGGATCTTATGAGTTTGATTACGATACTACACTTTCGGCTGGAGACTTTGTCTCTGTTGGGATAACGTCATATTTTGCTCAATCGATTAACAACGGTCCAACAAGCAGTCACCAAGCAACGCTGTACTTTCGTTATCTTGATTAAAAAAGAGGCTTCGGCCTCTTTTTTTATATTTGCACTATGCCGAGAGTTATAAAAGCAAAAAAAGGTGTAAAGCTCAAGATGGGTAAGCATAAGTCAAGGTCGGGAGGCCTTACTCAGGCTGGCATTGACAAATACAATAGAGAGACTGGTAGCAACCTTCAGATGGCTGTAACTGAGTCTAACCCAACAGGAAGGAGGGCTGCAAGAAGAAAATCATTCTGCGCTCGTATGAGAGGAGTAAAAGGACCAATGAAGAAACCAAACGGAAAGCCTACTCGTAAGGCGCTTGCGTTGAGAAAGTGGCGCTGTAGATGAAGACGTTAAAGGACGCATGCTACCACAAAGTGAAGGCTCGCTACAAGGTGTGGCCTTCTGCTTACGCATCGGGGGCGCTTGCTAAGTGCCGTAAGGTTGGTGCATCAAACTGGGGTAATGCCAAAAGTAAGAAAGACTAAAGCTGGCCTCAACCTAAAGCGCTGGTTCAAAGAGGACTGGCGGACGCTCTCTGGGGATAAGGATTATTCCAAGGGTGACAGGTCGTTTCGACCTACTAAAAGGATTTCAAGTGAAACTCCAACTACCGCTGGAGAACTCACTGATTACGAAAAGGCTAGAGGTAGAAGAGAAAAAAGAGAGAGGGGTCGTGTGAGCAGATGGAGAGTGAGAAAGAAAAATAGATAATCACTATATTTGCGGAAAACAACAACAACACTTTTTTAAAATGGCTACAACCACTACAACCATATCCATCAACAGCCCAGATATTTCTGGTGATGTTTTGGCTATAAGCAAAACAACTCAGCTCAAGAAGGCTGGCGTTGCCACTGGACTCGATCAGACGACTGGTGTCGGCAAGAAGATAACTCAGTCTACGACTCAGTACACTCTTTTTACTGCAGCCGACTATGTTGATGATAAGGCCCACAAGGTTTACATTAGAGTGAATTCAAACAATGTTACAGAATATGTAACGTTGACGGTTGGCACTCAAGTCCTCGGTAGACTTTACGGCGGAGATTTCGTGTTTATGCCTTGGGCTGGTACTTCTGATATTAAGCTTACCCCAAGCGTTTCCACGTCTCTCGCTGTTGAGTACTTCCTTGCATTTGAAGAGTAATGGCTAGGGTAAAAGCTGCATTCAACTTCAGCACTGCAGACGCTCTATCCTACCCAATCAATCTTTCAAAGTCTTTTACAGGGCCAGTAGATTCTGGTCACGCTATCAGATCAAAGGTTTTGGGTACGGCTCAAGGGTCTGATGCTGTTACTGTTGCAAAGGCCAATGACAAGACTGATGTAGCCTATGTCTATGTCTGCAACCTTGACTCAACAACTGAAAATTACATATACGTCTACACAGGTACTACCAACATCGCTAAAATTGCTGGCGGCGAATTTGCTTTCATCCCAGCTATGCCAGATATCGACCTGAAGGTTTACTCCACTCAGGTTGGTCAGATGATTGAATACGCTGTGTTTGGTATTGATGACACACAAGCTAAACTCGGATAATTATGGCGCATCCAAACGAAATTATTAAAAAGCAGGCACCTAACAGGATTGTCCTTGTAGATGAGGCTCAGACCTTTACTGGTAAGTTTTATGCATTTACGCCAGTTATTCTTGCTACTAGTACGACTAGCTTTGCCGTTGAGACTAACGGCGGGGGCGGAGTAATGGAATATGATGCAACTGCTACGCCTGCGGGTTTTGTCGAAACAGGCGTAAATACTTCAATTACAATGCCAGCAGCTGTTGGTGTAACAGTCTTTGGTCAGTTTAGCAAGTTCACTGGCGTTGCTAACTGCTCTGTTATCCTTTACCTGGACGAGCAGGACAGATAATCAATAAAAACAATTTAATTTAAGATGGAAGAAAACATCACCAACTTTGAAATTGCTTCTTCTCCTGAAGAATTGCAAGCAAGCATGGAGCGTGAGACTCAGCAAGAGCCTCAGAACCCAGTACAAGAAGCGGCTCAAGAGCAGGTTTCAGAACCTGTACAGGAGACCCCCTATGTAGACCCAGACGCGGCTCCGTCCGAGCCACAACAAGAAACACAACCTGAGTACGCAGACGAAGACATTGAAGATGCTGTCCTCACTTATCTGAGCGAGAGGCTCGGAAGAGAGATTAGTGACTTTGAATCTTTGTCTCAACCTCAACAAAACGCTCTTGACGAAAGAGTTGAAGCGATTTCTCGCTTTGTAGAAGAAACGGGAAGAGCTCCTGAAGACTGGTTTGCATATCAGCGACTGAACCCATCCGAGATGGATGATTCTACTGCTATTCGTGTAGACCTTGCTACGGAGTATCCAGACCTTACTTCTGACGAAATCAACATGCTCGTCAATAGCAAATACAAGTTGGATCCAGACCTCTATTCAGAGGACGAGATTCGGATGTCGCAACTTCAGATGAAGATTGATGCGAAGAAAGCCAAGGATAACATCGAGATGATGCGTAATGAGTACATGGCTCCTGAGCAAGAAAACTTCTATGGTGAGGACATCATTGATGAGACTTGGATTAGAAACATGGCCGCAGAGGTGGACGCCATAACAGGTCTAGAGTTTGACCTGGGTGGTGACAAAACCTTTACGTTTGGTCTTGATGACGATTACAAGGCTCAGCTTGTAGATAAAAACGCTCGTCTTGACGAGTACTTTGATCCTTACGTCCGAGAGGATGGTAGCTGGGATTATGATATGCTTTCTTCACACAGAGCTGTGATTGACAACATCGACAAAATTGTTTCGTCTGCTTACAGACAGGGCATGAGCGATGGTCAGCGTGGCGTTGTGGACAAGGCGGCTAACATACAAACCCAGACACCGCAGGTCGGACAAACTCAAGATGGAGACCCCGTCATTTCCCAACTAAAACAAATTATGGGAGACGGAGGTCGCATGACTTTCAAACTATAACACTAAGAAATTATGGCTACTAGCCCAACTACTCCTACTGGTGGTGTCGCAGGCAACAACGGTGCATACCAGCCAAAATTCAGGCTGACCCCTGAAAAATACTCATCCCTTAACGACCTCTTGGAGGCTAAGGGTTCATCTGAAGCCGATGCTATCAACAAGCCTGAGGTTCGTGATCTTTTGATCAAGACCTACGGTGACCAAGGCATCACTGGCTTCTTGAAGCTCACTGGAGCCATCAACAACGCAGGTACTGCCGACCAGATCGAATTCTTCGAAGAGGGTCGTCGTCACAGAACGATCACTGGATTGAGCTACACTTTCTCTTCAGGCACTGATCAAAAAGTTGACTTCGCAATTACTTCTGACTCAAATGAAGATCCAGCAACAACTAAGTTCTTGCAGACTCGTGACGTCATCATGAATGCTGCCACTGGTATTCGCTACTTGGTCATTGATGATCACAGATCTGACGCTGGCAACGATGCGGCTGTTGTTGAGCTCGCTCGTTTGGACGGCGCGGCTTTCAGTGCTGCCGATGACTCTACTTCTGGTCAGCAGTTTGTTTTGCTCGGAAACTTGTACGAGCAAGGTTCTGACCAACCCCAGCACTTCATGCAGCCAGAATTGAAGCGTTACAAGAACCCATTCATGATCATCAAGGATCGCTACCAAGTCAATGGTTCACAAGCGACTAACGTCGGTTACGTGAACATCGGCAACGGTGATTACAGATGGTTTATGTACGGTGAGCAGGAAGCTCGTAAGCGCTTTGAGGACCGCAGAGAAATGATGATGTTGTACAGTGAGCTTCACGACGAGACTTCTGCTCCTGGTGGAGTTGCTGGCTCTGAAGGTTACTTCGCTGCTATCAAGAACAGAGGCTTGGTCGCTACTGGTGCAAACGCTGCTCCTTTGACTTTGTCTAACTTCGACGACATCATCATCGAGTTGGACAAGCAAGGCGCTCCTGCTGAGTACGCTATGTACTTGAACAGAAAGCAAGACCTCGCTATCGACGATATGTTGGCTGCTGGTATCGCCACTCAGGTGACTGCTGGTTTGGCTGGTCAGTTTGGTGCGTTTAACAACGACGCTGACTTGGCTGTAAAGCTCGGCTTTAAGTCATTCACGAGAGGTGGATACACGTTCCACAAGCACGACTGGAAGTTGTTGAACGACCCAACCTTGGCTGGTGCGTCAACTAAGGTCCAAGGCGCTATGTGCCCAATGACCCAAGTTACTGACCCACGCTCTGGAACTAAGGCTCCAGCGTTGGAGATGAACTACAAGGCTTCTAACGGCTACAGCCGTGAGTTGGAGCACTGGGTGACTGGTGGTGGCGTTATGGGTCACAACAACAACGGTGATGCTGGTAAGGACGTTATGACCTTCCACTACCGTTCTGAGATCAACTTGATCACTCGCGCTGCTAACCAGCACGTTCTGATCGAGGGATAATAAACCTGAGGTGACGAGAGGGGGCTTCGGCCCCTTCTCTTAGCTTCATAACACCTTTAATCATGGCAAACAAGCTATTTCCTTTGTTTTCTCAAACGGCTAGTGCTACGATGACTCTTGACATTGCTGGCGACGCAACTGTTGCGAATCACGACTACACTGTTGACTCAAGAACAGTTCTTATTGATGCCGCTGGAGCAGATGCGGCTCCAACGCACAACGTAACTATTTACGGAGAAACTGGTCTTGTGTTTTTTGTTGACATCACTAGCCTCAATAAGGACACTGATACCGCCGCAGCTGCCGCTGTTGTGTTTAGCAGACCTGAAGGAAGCGAAACGGTAACATTTGACGCCACCACTGAAGCGGCTGCAATAATGCTTACTGAAGACGGATTCGAAGATGTAACTGCACTTCTTGGTGCGGCAACGTCAGGCGCTACGTTTGGATAACGTAATTGGGGGGTAGGAGAATGATTCTTACCCCCCTTTTATTTTAATTTCATGAAAAAGTTTTTCCTGTTTAGAAAGGAGAACGTAACGATATCAAGCGTTCCCGTATCAGATCAAGGCGTTGGCATAAGCGTACTGGCCTTGCCAGCAGATAGCATGTCGTTTATGAGCGCATCTAAAGGGATGGTTTTCATTGCCTTTAACGATGCCACTGTCTACGAGGAATCAAACCTCACTGACGGAGAGTCTTTCGAAAAGACCACAGTAAAAATCCCGTGCGAAGAGGGCCAGGAGGTTGGATTGATGGAGTCTATTCTTGCGTTTATCGCTAGAGATGGTGGATCGTCTATAATGAGATTTGACGCAGTAGACAAGGATTCTACTTTTTCAAGAGTCTCTTTTGACGATAAGATTCAATCTCATGTGCATGTCAATCCCATAAAAAGGATTACGGGAAAAATCAGCACTCAAACTTTTCTTGGAACCACAGGTTCAGTGGGGGCTGACGTAGTTGACAACACCATAGGTGGGATTGACTTTAGGATCGAAGAAAACAAGCCAGCTATAGACTACAACCACGAGGGGCTCTCTCAAAAGGCTGATGGGTCAGAAATAAACTCATGGGAAAATGCTGGTACTGGTGGCAACACTTACAACATAGGGGCCAATGTTGGTGCCCCAATAGTATCTGATCCAGCTGTTAGCGCTTCTTACCTTTCTAAAAAGTCAGCTAAGTGCGACACAAACTCTTATTTTATAGTACCAACGTACTCCACGCCTAACGACTACACTCTTTACTTTGCCATTACCCAAACAAGGAATGACGCCCACCCATTCTATGGTGACGGGGACGGAATATGCTTCGGGTACAACCTAGGTCAGTTTAAGGAGGATGAAGCCAACCCAGGCGCGATAGCAAAAATAAGGTCTATGCACTTTGGCAACTTTGCCGTGCGGCACGCCTCCAGAATTGGAGCTGCAGCCATTTCGGAAGTTTCAGACGATTCAAACGGAACTATACCTTTTAAATACCCCAACTACGAAGGCGATATATATGACAGAATACTAGTCTTTGTGATAAGAAGAGACGTGGAGGGTAATATGTACATGTACAACAAGCTCGGTGAGTTTGTCTCATTTATAGCGGCCCGTACTGCAGCAACCCTTCTTAAGGACGGGATTAAATATACCGATGCTACTGACTACAGAACTGACGGAGACTTGAAGATCGAAAGACTCGGAACTATTAATGATATAACCACAAATGCGTTCGGTGGAAGCATCGCAAGATTTGGTGTTATACCAAGAGATATCGGAACATCATCCTGCATTAAATTAGCAGAAGATTTATACAACCTTTACAAAATTTAATTAAATGGCACAACAAACCAGACGGGCCCAAGGTCGCCCACCAAAGACCGAAGAAGCGGCTGCACCAGCCGCAGAGAAAAAAACAACTAAGCGACCACCTATCGTTCGTCGAGAGGAGGAAAACGTTCGCAAGGAGTTTGAAGTTCTAAACGGGGGAGGCATAGTATACATGCTTCCACAGCAAGGGGAAACTGTGTACGACCCTGAAACAGACAGCGTTCGCGAGATCCGCTACTGCCCTAATGAAAACTCTATTTGGAGTGATGAGCAGGGTGACAAAGCGGTAAAAAAATCTGTTATATTCCGAAACGGAAGACTCTTTGTAGATAAGACAGAACCAAACCTTCGTCGATTCTTGGAGCTTCACCCAGGCAACGTAGCCAATGGCGGCAATAAGTTCAAAGAAGTCAACAAAAAGGTGGATGCAGAAAAGGAGCTTGAAAAGGAGTTCCTTGTGACAGACGCTGTAGCTATGGTTAGAGACAAAGACATTACGGACTTGTTTGCCGTGGCCCTGTACTTCAAGGTGAATATCAACGCACCTACGTCAGAAATTCGTCACAACCTTTTGGGTATTGCCAAGTCTAAGCCAAAAGAATTTATCGAATCCTTTGATTCTCCGACAGTCAGAACTCGTGCTATAATTAAACAGGCGTCTGATTATCAGATAATTAAACTAGACCGAAGCTCCTGCAAGTGGTTTGACTCAAACACGCAGATTGTTTCAGTTCCAGTGGGGCAAGACCCCACCGACGTTTTGACGAGGTTCTGCCTCACGGAGAAAGGATCTACCGTACTAGCTGACATAGAAGATCGGCTAGAGCGTCTAGCATAAAGGAAGGCCCCGAAAGGGGCCTTTTTCTTTGTTGTATATTTGCGATATGATCAGCGTAATAGAAGTATATAACGCCGTAAGGGAATTGGCTAACAAAGATCAAAAAGGCTTTGTAACTCCAGCTGTATTTAACTCGTTCGCTGATGTTGCTCAACAGAATGCGTTCTCGACAATACTTGGGGAGCTCACTCAAGCCAAGGCTCTTAGATTAGGTCAAAGAGACCCAGGGGCGGGGGAGTCCGTCTACAGAGGCGTAGAAGACGATTTGTCAGAATACATCAGAGAGCAGAAGCTTGAGTCATCCAGAGAGCCAAACCTTACTGGAGACTCAAATCTATTCAAAAAACCAGAGGATTTTTACAAGCTTATCTCTATGAGAGTAGAGGGTGACGAAAGAACACCAATAGAGCTTGTATACAGGCCAGACCAAATGTCTCACATAACGTCTAGCAACTTGTCTGCACCTACTGAGCTGTTTCCAGTTGCGTTGGTGTCTAGATCTATAGAGGTGTTTCCTACTGATGTAGGAAGCGTTATTATGACATACTACAGACAGCCAGCATCTAGGATAATTTCTAATCAGGGCCTCTACTCAAAGGGCGATGTAGACTATGATTCTTCACCAAGATTTTCTGTATCAGCAACTGCGGCAGACGGATTCTACACCCCAGACATAAACAACTCAAGAGACTTCGACTTGCCAGAAAGATTCAAAGGCCTGGTCATTGCTGAAATATGCAAAATGATTGGAGTCAGACTTAGAGACAGTTTGATGGCTCAGTACGGACAAACACAAAGTAACTAATGGCTTATCAGGACGTTTCGGCTTCGGGTATGAACTACATACCCCTTAGTCAGGTAATCAATGATTTTAAAATAACCACGGACTCAGATGATTTCACTGCAAACGCATCTGATGCCGCAATAAGGAACTTCGCGCTCCGAGGCATACGTGAACTTGGGTTCGACGTTGTTAGTCGCATAAAGAGCCTTAAACTGGATGTCAATAAGGCGAACAACACGGTGTCTATACCAGACGACTACGTAGACATGATTAAGCTTGGCATTGTTGATTCTGACGGTTCCGTTAGAGTGTTTGGTGAAAACAAGCACATGAACTACTCTAGAAAGATTTCTGGTGCGTCAACGTCAGACAGCGAGCAGGGTCCCCTCCCAATAGAGGCTAACTTTATTCAAAACAGAGAAGACGACAAGGGGGCTACTAACGCGGACATAAGTACCGCTGAGGATTACGATTACTATGTGTTTGAAAACTACATGTACAACGGTTCTCTAGGTAGGCTGTATGGGATTGGTGGCGGACAAAAGCACGGGGAGTACAGAATAAACCTTGATCAAAACAGAATAGAGATAGACACTGACGGGTCTTACAGCTCGATAGTGATGGAGTACGTGGCAGATGAGGCTAGATCTACTAACCCAGTAATCCACGTATACGCAGAAGAAGCTCTTAGAGCTTACATATACTACAAGCTTTGCGAAAGAAAGTCAACGGTTCCAGCGAACGAGAAATCACGAGCCAGGTCTGAGTACTACAATGAAAGACGAAAAGCACAAAGAAGGCTTACGAACTTCACTAAGGACGAGGCTATGCGCGTAACTAGAAAGAACTTTAAACTTGCCCCTAAGTACTGATGATCGAGAAGAGGTATCCAAGGAAGCTTAATAAGTCGATTGACTCTAGACTGCTTGGCCCAGACGAAATGTCTGACGCCATAAATATTAACACGTCAGAAGACACTCGTGGCGGAGGGGGAAATGCTGGGGTCATTAAGCCCCTTAAATCTAACACGCCTCTAAACGAAGGGTTTGCAAGCTTTAGCGATGGCAATAAGACCGTAGTTGGAAAGGTAATGTGTGACAAATACGATGTCATATATTTCTTTGTCTACGATGCAGATGGTCAAAATGGCATTTATGCCTACGATCCAGAAAAATATCTTCCAGGAAGCAATGGAAAAAACGGCATAACCAAGGTTTTTTCTAGCCCATCTCTTACCTACGGTCCAGAAGTATTTATAAAGGCAGACATAACTTACGTACAGCGCAATTACGAGACTGCTGATGGGACTCTTTACGAGGACGTCCCGTACATCTTTTTCACTGACAATGTAAGTCAGCCAAAAAAAATAAACGTACTTAGAGCCATTGAGCAGGATTACGACGAGGGGTCGATTTTTGACTTTATGCTTGTGTGCCCAAGGACGCCTCAAAAGCCTATTGTCCCTATTTCTGGATCATCATCTGGTGGTTGGGATAACGAAACAGACTTTAACTCTAATGAGTTCATTGGGATAGAGGGGTTTCAATTTGCGTATCAAAACGTATATGTAGATGGGTCTGAGACAGCCATATCTGCTTATTCTCAAATATTTGTTCCACCAGGATATCTAAGGTATACTGGATCTAGTGACGTAGCGTACCTCAACCAACTCAACGCAATAGAGATAGTTATCCCCAACGACGACATGTCTGATGAGATTGAGTCTGTAAAGCTTTTGGCTAGAAGGGGCGACGGCGGTTCTTGGTTTTTTATAGAGGAATTTGATTATGAAGGAGAGCCCATAGAATACAGATTCCTAAACACATCTGTAAATTCTGCCATATCAAACGACGTTCAGATAAAGCAGTTTGACGATGTTCCAGTAAGAGCTGAATCTCAAGCCATTATTGGAAATACGCTTCTATACGGAAACTACGTCAATGGGTTTGATAGCGTTGATTTGGACTCGGAGATGACTCCAGTCCCGTCAGAGAGGCCAGAAGACTTTAAAAGCTATGAGCTAACCGTATACCCGTCTACGGCTCCGTCGCCAGCCCCATACGAAGGCGGTGCCCAAGAGAAGAATATTGGCTTCACTATAGATGCTTCAAATCTTGACGCAGAAATAGAACAAGGCTCTTTCATATCGTTTAGCTTTACGGTAAACCCAAAGCAAAACTTTCACGTATACAGAGCTAAAAACTCCTATCACCAAAGCCCCCAGATGGGGGAGGATTTTGACAATGAAAGTGTAAATCAAAACGGAATAGGAAACTTAGACGGCTGGAATGATCCAGAGCACCCAAACGTAAACACAAGCCTTGGGCCTAACTCTATTACTGGCCACCCACGAGGATTGTTTTGGCAAAGCTCAGAAAAATCTGGAACAGATTTTATAAAGGAACAATTTTCCACCTATACTAAAATCCCAGCTGTTTGTTCAGATGGGGTAGGAGTTACGTTTGACGATGAAGGTAATGCCGCCTTTGCAAATAAATTTCAGTGGAGGTATTTTGATATGTTTTCACAGTCTTCGGGCATAGG
>Ga0099848_1000435_pt1 | contig 19588 bp, 24 predicted proteins | sample CB_VirMetaG_3_FD_78179 | JGI IMG/M metagenome (GOLD analysis project Ga0099848, IMG submission 78179) | Freshwater to marine saline gradient viral communities from Chesapeake Bay - CB_1508_1S Viral MetaG | ecosystem: Environmental > Aquatic > Marine > Coastal | place: USA: Chesapeake Bay...
CCGACACGGAATCTTAGCAGGATTCTGCAATAAGCCTGACTCTGCCACACTTCCAATGGAAACAACTGGACTCGAACCAGTGCTCTTTCGATTATCAGTCGAATGCTTTACCAACTAAGCTATATTTCCATACGACCCATACGGGATTTGAACCCGTGATCTCCACCGTGACAGGGTGGCGTGATAGACCGCTACACTAATGGGTCAAGGCAGAATAAATTCTGCGGATGTCAGCAAAAACGCTGACAAGTGGAGTCTAGGGGAGTCGAACCCCTGACATTCTGCTTGCAAAGCAGATGCTCTACCAACTGAGCTAAGACCCCAAAGTCGGAATGACAGGATTCGAACCTGCGAAACCTCCCGTTCCCAAAACGGGCGCTCTACCAAACTGAGCTACATTCCGTGGTGGGTAGGGCTGGATTCGAACCAGCGATGGACAAAACCAAGAGATTTACAGTCTCCCTCCTTCAACCACTCGGACACCTACCCGAATAGTTTATATTTAACGACCGAACTAAAACGGTCAATGGGTCTGGTGGGACTCGAACCCACAACTTCCAGGTTAAAAGCCCGTTACTCTACCGTTGAGTTACAGACCCATAAAGGAGTTAAGTTTTCAAGGTTCGGAGGAGTGAGGTCCCTCCCTTGACCATGAGACTAATATACCAGAGTTTGGGGTCTTAGTCAATGGCCAGTGGACAGTTGGCCAGCTGGCACATGGAATAAAAAAGAGGGAGAAGCTTTTTAGCCTCTCCCCCTTAGTTCTGTTTATAGAGTCAATCTATTCTTTCTCTATTAACAACCAAGAGGGAGCTTAATCGGATACGCGGGGGAATCCGATGGGCAAATAATGGCTGAAATAGGGAAAATGTTTTCCATAATAATCTATAAACTATTTTTAGTTGTATTTGGTATTATCACCAAACGCCCGGGATGATTTGACCGGTAAGGGCGTAGGCACCGAGAGCGGCGATTACGCCAATCATGGCAAATCGGCCATTGAGCATCTCTGCGCGTTCGTTGTGAGTTTGGTAAGTGTTCTTTTCCATTTTTTCTTGGATGATAGGATCGATGTACATTTGGGGCTCTCGGGCCCACATATTTTGTTGACCGAATTCGTTGGAGGTAACAGTCATAGCGGATTTATATTTCCTTAATCATTTTATCATAAAAATGGGGGCCTGTCAAGACCCCCGTGAAGGTTATGTCATGAAATCAGAACTTAAACGTGGTTTGAATTACACCGCCCCAGTTGGAGGAGTTACCAACAAGACGCTGGTTGTCACTACCGTAGATAATAGCAGGAGTGACACTGATGTTATCAGATACTTGGTACTTATAGAAGATCTCAAGAAGAGTGGACTTCTCAAGGTTTTCGCCAGTAGGAGCCTGACCGATAGCAACACCAGCAGAGTTACCATCAATAAACACATCATCCCAAGTCAGACCAGCAAACCAGGACTGACTGTTGGTAGCAGCACTAGGAGTACCACTTACAGTATTCCAACCATATCCACCAGAGATAGAGGGAACCCAACCAGATTGGGTAGGTTGCCAGTATGCGTTGATGGCATAACCGTTAGAGGTTTGTCCAGGAACCAGAGTGCCAGAAGCACCATTCAGACCGTTGTAAGTACGAACACGAGTGCCTTCAGTGCCATAACGATAACCGAATGCAATACCGTAGTTGTCACCACGATAACCGACCTGTGCCAGAGTATTCAGAGCACCAGACTTATCGAACTCACCAGTGGAACTATCAGCACCATTCTGTGCAACATAGTTTACGCCAGCAACAAGACCTTTCTTGCCATACTGAACACCGAAACCGGAACCAGTTGCCTTGTTATACACACCAGGAGCACCAGCAACAGCAAAGAAGTCAAGAATACCAGACTTATATGCAGTAGGCATCCATGCCATCTCAGTGTTACGAACCAGAGCACCAGCAGTTACAGTTGCTTTGTTATTCAGAACAGGGAACTGATAATACAGACGGTCGATAACTACGTTGTTACCATTCTCACCAGTAGTGTTGTCTGCCTTATCCAGTTTGAAGATGGAAGAACTGGAACCGAAAGGATTGCTGCTGAAGTTAGCAGAACGCAAACGAGTCTTGAGCAGATCCTTACCAGTGAAGGAGGTGTCAAGATTCAGACGAAGATCGTAGTTGAATGCGGTATGAGTTACATCACCACCTTTGGTCTGGTAGTCATCAACACCACCAATCACAAAGTTTGCTTCACCACGTAGTTTGGTAGTGGTAGAGAACTGAGTTGCTTCCAGTTCAGTAACTTGTGCTTCCAGTCCATCAACACGACCTTTCAGAACAGCGAGTTCTGCAGCAAACTCATTAGCAAGACGCTTCAGTTCATCGGTAACTTCAGTCACACGATCCAGACAAGCATTCAGAAGTGCTGCTGCCTCATAACGGGTCATAGCACGATCACCACGGAAAGTGCCATTAGGATAACCAGCAACGCAACCATAACGTTCTACTAGTTGCGAGAGTGCTTGGTATGCCCAATCAGTAGGTTGGACATCAGAAAACTGGGTGATGCTAGTAACTTGATCTGAGGAAACGTATCTACTTGCCTCACTCATATCAAGTGAATTTGCCATTGCAACTCCCGGGCTGATCAGACCCACGGCTCCAATAGTTGTAATGAATTTTTTCATATTTTCTTAAGAATGTTGAGAAAAAAGAGGGGGGTTTATATCCCCTAAGCGGGCAACCGGGATCGAACCGGTGACTGCAGCTTGGAAGGCTGAGATGTTACCTCTACACCATGCCCGCAAAGGTAGTTTCAATTTTTATCACACCAGACTATGGAAACTACCAAACGGCATCTGATGATCTTGGCGTCTTTCTAGGCTGTCTGCCTAACGACTACCAACTCCACAACCTGGATTCGAACCAGGGACCAAGTGATTAACAGTCACCGACTCTACCGCTGAGCTATTGTGGAATGAAGAAGATAATTATAAATTGTGATCATATTCCCAATGACAGTTAGGGCATAACGCGATCAAATTATCCTCTGAATTGATAAGACTAATTAAAGTACTATCATCAAAAGATGAGATTGATTTTTTATGTGCAATCTCAACATGTTTATTATAACCGCATTTTTGACATTTGTCAAGACCCAATTTTTTGGCAATTGTCCTAGCTCTAGTTCTTACAAGGGCATAAGCTGAAGATCTATGATGTTTTTCATAGATTGCCTCTCTTAATGTTAAATCTCCCAATCCACTAGTAGTACAGTTTTTACAAAGATTACTTCTTGGATCTTTTTTACCACTGCATTGGGGGCAAAATAAACTCCTTTTTGATTTTCTTTTGGGAAACTCCTTATTGTTAAATTTTGCGGAACAAGATCTACTACAAAACTTTTTATTTTTTGTGTTTGTTCCACATTGTATACAGTTGTTCATTTTCGAAAGATACATACATATCTTTCAACACCCTTGGTAGGATTCGAACCTACGACTAACCGATTAGAAGTCGGATACTCTATCCAAGCTGAGTTACAAGGGCATAGAAAGTTGGAAGGCAGTTGCTCTATCCAACTGAGCTACTGAGACATTGACTCCAAAATTCTATCATGGATCGGATGACCTTGTCAACCATCCGCCAAGCCCCCTGTCGGACTTGAACCGACGACCGCTCGCTTACAAGGCGAGTGCTCTACCACTGAGCTAAAGAGGCGAATAGGGACTTATGTCCCATATCTTTAACCTATTCTGCAGAAGTTTCTACGAATGCAGTCTTAAATCCTGCAACTGCGGCTTCAGCAACAACCTTGTCATCCTCAACCACCGAACCGGAAACACCTACCCCACCAAGAATTGTGCCATCTGGAGCAGTTAAAGGAATCCCGCCAGGAAAGGTAATAAGGCCATTATTAGAATGTTCAATATTATACAAACTACCGCCCGGCTGAGATAGTTTTCCGATTTCCTGTGTCTCCATATCAAAAAAAGTGGCTGTTTTTGCCTTCTTAATCGAGATATCTACACTTCCAACCCAAGCGCCATCCTCGCGGGCAAAAGCTACAAGGTTCCCACCGCGGTCGACAACTGCGATGTTCATCTTGGTACCAAGTTCATTGCTTTTTTTAAGCCCAGCATTTACGGCTTGTATTGCTGCTGCAAAATACATAATAATCTATCGTGTTTATCAATTAAGATTATACCATAATCCATCTAAGGAACCCAGTTTAAAGATAAGGAGAGATATAAAGTTATATTGCTATGGCCAATGCCAAAAGATTTGACGTAAAACATGGTATAAGCGTCAATGGGCTCCCATTTGTCGATCAAAATCGCAACGTCATTGTTAATGACCTAACAGTCCAAGGTGTATCTACAGTTGTAGACACAAGAATAATCACCACTATCGACCCGATCATTAGTCTTGGTGGAGCCGGAAGTACATATACCTCGGAGACGTTACTTAGCGGGACTTATATCAAATTCGCTGCCGAAGCATTTGATGATATTGCCGTAGGAGATGCAATAAAATATAACTCTGGAGATATTTCAGGACTGACAGCAGGAACAACCTACTATGTTGTTAATAAAGAAACCAATGTAACTTCAGCAAACTTTAGAGGGGTTCAAATTGCCACTACTCAAGGTGGAACCGCTCTTACAGGACTTAGTGAGACACTTGCTGGGACAGATTCCTTTACCCTCAATCCTCTTCGTGATCTAGACCAAGATCTTGGTATTGAGTTCAACTATGTCAGCGGAACAGCCAAGAAAGGTTTCTTTGGTTACCAGGATACCACTGGCCATTTCACTTTCCTTCTTGATGCAAGTTACGGCGGATCAAGTACTCAATCCGATAATGGATCATCTCTGCCTGTATTTACTGGAGTAAAAGGTGGAGTTGAGGCTAAATATATCAAACTTCAACCAACCGATTCTCTACCTACTTCGATCCCCGCTCTAGACATTGATCAGACATGGGATGGTGTTGGAATTACCTTCAGAGCGATCGACGTAGACATCACGGATACTAACTCGGCAACAGATTCGAGTCTTATAGATATCGCGGTTGATGGAGCACAAAAACTCCTCGTTAGAAAAGATGGCGCCCTTGCCATTAATACAGGGACTATCGAGGCTGCGTTGACAATCGCTGGAGTTGCCGAAGATACAACTATCTACGCCGCTTCAACTTGGAATAATGCTGGTACAGTCTTTACTGGTATTGATCTCCAGATTGCTGAAACAGCTTTCGCTGCTGGATCCAAACTCCTTAATCTTGATGGTGGAGCAAATAGATACTTTTATATAGATGCCTACGGAAATATCTCTAGTGGAGTCGAGTTTATTGGAGGCGCTTTACAAACTGCCATCAAGTTGGATGTAACTGACACATCCTCAGCTGCAGACTCCCTTCTCCTTGATCTTGAAGTTGGTGGAAGTACCAAGTTTAGTGTCGATAAAGATGGCGATGTATACGCTACTGGAGATCTTATTGTAGAAGGAAGTGCAACCTTCAATGGCCCTGGAAGTTTTGAAGATTCAGTAACTATCCAGACCCAACCCAATGGTGCTGGAACTTACGAAGACAATAACCAACTCCAAACAACTTACGTCACTCTTGCCGCTGGAACAAGTGCTACTACTACCATCAACTCCTTTGCCTCTGCAACATTTATAACCGGTAAATACCTTGTTCAAATCAAACAAGGCACTGATTACCATGCTGTTGAAGTTCTTCTCATGCATACTGGGGGAAATGTATACATGACTGAATATGCGGCGGTATATAATGATACAATTATCGGTAATATTGATGCAAATATTGCAGGGGGAAATGTGAATTTAACTTTAACTCCTACAGCGGCTGCAATTGCTAAAAACACAGTCATTGAGATAAGAATTCTTAGAATAACACTTGCTGATTGATAAAAAAAAGGCGCCTTAGCGCCCTTGACCTCTATATCTCTTCTTTCGGCCATTACGACTAGTAGCGGCCAATTTTGTATGCCGAGATTTTCCTTGACGAGTGTTTTTGGGGGTTGTAAGAATAAGTTTTTTCCCATTCTTTATTGTGACTTTTGCCATAGGCTTGAATCAATTACTTAGATATTATATCATCTTTTAATCATCTTTACATCATAGGATTCGGGAGAAAAATATTTAATTACATAGGAGATGAGGACATCTGCCAAGATCTCTCCGCAAGAGAACATATCGATCGCGGCGCAATTATTCTCGGGCCAAGTATGAATGGAAAAATGGGATGTACTCAAAAGGGCCAAGTAAGTATACCCGCCTGGATTGAACTTATGTGACGATTCTCCCACTACCTCAGCCATACACTCGTCTAACATTGGCCTAATAAAGTCAATAAACCCATCCATCTCGGTGAGTAATAGCGCATCTACGCCATGGATATTAAGCAAAAAATGTTTTCCCATTTTAAAAGTTAGAAAGATATATTTCTGAGTTACTTGAACCGAGAAACGACTTGGATTCTTTAAACTCGGGGATCACAACATAGTTAAAATTAGGAAAATATTCTCTGTAATCTAACTCAACCCTCCCACGTAACTCAAATTGGGCGGATATCAATATTTTCTTATTCGATGTTGCAAATTCTCTTATCACCCGAGTAAATCGCTCTAAATTATTTTTATTCCAAGTCCATCCCGCCCCAAATACCCCAAATTCCCTAGGCAAGTGGGCATATACAATAACATTTTCATTAATAATGCTTTCTTTGAAGGAAAACAGATCTTCTTTTCTAAAGAGAAGGTTTTTCTCGCGGCTTGTCCGCGAGGCATTTAAAAGTTGCTCTGTTTTTAACTGAGTAGGAAAAAATATTCCATCGTACCCACCAATTCTGTACCTATGAGTAAAATTAGATCCTACCCATAGCAAATAGAGCTCTGCACATTGCCTCCAATTCTCTAATTTATTCGTAGATTCATTAAATTTCTCTCTCAGCCTTATATATCTCCATTTTCCGATCTCTTCTTTAAATTTTGTCTTATATGCGCACTCTAAAGTTGATGCAAGAGACGAAGTTTTAATCCACTCGTGCATTTTAACAATATATGGTTCACATGTAACCCCAATTCCACCCTTTGAGAGGTATAGAAGGGTTCCAGAGGTAAGATTTACATCATAGATGTAATAATCAAGTATATCCGGCCTTTCTTGAAGAAAACTATCTAGATATTTTGGTTCTCTGCCTGGATATTTAAATGTGAATATTTGGTTTGTCAAGTTTTCTCCAGTTTTTTCCAGTATAGAAACAAATAAGATCCTGTGAGTAAAATCTCACGGTGCCAGGCGGATTGATTATAAATTTAGGTTCTCCGAAGGTAGTACTAAGCAGATATTCTGTATATTGTTCTGTATTTTCAACTATTTTTATGGCCTTTTCTAAAATTTGATATACCTCAAGGTTAGTAAATCTTAAAGAATGAGCAGAGTTAATAACTGCTTCTTGAAGATCAAGATCATACATCATATGACCTTTAGAAATATGCCCATAAAACTGATAATACGAGTGCTTATTTGAAGAATTTGCTAGTTCCTTAAGGTCGAAGATATGTTTTGGCTTAATTTGAGCATAAATATCGGACCTTGTGATAATTTTCATAACTTTTCATCCATTAAATTAAATAGAAATTTTTTAATGTAGAAGTTTGCAAACTCTTCTGAGAAATAAGCCTTTAAAATCCCGTGGGCGGGATCATGTTCCCCCATATGAAGGTCGTATTTACGATGGAGACCCCACATAGAATGGGTTGGTTCGGCCTCTTCGAGTAATTGTTTATATCTTATCAGATATTCGTGAGTTGTTGAGCAAAATAGGTTATAGAAGTCATAACCTTTCTTTGAGAACCAAAACTTTTTTGAAAAATAAGTGCTTAAGTCATAGAACTTAGATGTTTCTGCCTCTGTATCGGGCATATCATCCAGATAATTATCAATATACTCGCGTAGATAGGTTTCAGATTGACTTAACGGATGAAAATCAATCCCACCAAAAAATTTTTTATTGCCAATACGTAAATACTCACAACCAAAAATTGGCCCCTCACAAAACTCCTCAGGATAGATTACTAAAGTCTCCGCAGTAAACTTCTCTGGGACTGTCAGTTGGCAAAGTCGGGCTCTTCTGATCCCATCACCATCCCATGTCCACGAGACAATTTTTGCTGCGCCTGATGTCTCAATATGAGAAAGACCAGAAGGCAATTCATTCATTACCCTCCAGTCCTGGAATACATTATTAACCAACTCGTTAAGAATCATCGTCGTCTAAGTCCCAAGAATCACGTTCTTTCTTACGTAACTTCTTTAGACCCTTATAGAGCTTTTTAATCTCTTGATAGGCGTCTTCTGGGGACATTTTGTCGGCGATTTCTAACCCGGCTATTAAGGCAACCTTATCTCCAAATCGCGCGAGAGCCCTCTCAAAAGTAGTAAGGTCTTCGTACATTATTTATCTCCTAAGGAAAAACCAGATTCCCATGAGTTGGGTGGTTTTGAATGTTGGGCTTTGATAACAAGTAAATCTTCTTGGATTACTTTAAGTTTTTTATCAATCTCTTCGATCTTTTGTGTTAACTTACCGAGTTGGATGAGAGTGCTAATCATTTTGAGTCACCGATTTAAAATAAGCGTTATAGGCCATGAATCTCCGAAGCGAAGGAGTTATATCAAGACTTGCACAACATTCTAAATATGAATGCCACTCATACCAAGGGGTCGTGGTATCCAGAGTTGGGAGCTGGGTCGCCCTTACCTCGGAGAGATTTTGCGAAAAGTTCAGAATAGCGCTCCAAAAAAGCCGAGGAGAACGAAGTAAGTCCGTTATTACCGATTTTGGTGTGCATTTCATTGAGTTCAGCCCATTCTTCTTGGAGCATAGAAGTGTCCATGTGTACCTCTTTATTTTAACCTAGGATTGTTCTTGTTTCAAAGCATTTAATACTTTCTTTGACTTTCTCTTCAGCCAGAAGGTGTCAAAGCGGAGGCGGGGATAAAACTTAATCCAGAAGATAAATCGGTTTACTTGTAACTTTGCAACTTTTCCTAAAAGGACGATGTAAGCTGCAACATTCTTATCTACAACAATCATGTATGCAACAACTCCGAAGACCAGGAGTAGTCCATAATAATATAGCTCAGAGTGTTGCATAAGATGTCTCCTTTTAATCTACTTTAGACCAAAATACTCAAGATGTCAATAGCTACGCATAAAAAAAGGCCCCTTGTGGGACCCTAGGAAGCTAATAACTCAGCCGATCGTGGGTGCTGTTAGAGCCACCGGAGTTGCATCAGCAGCAGCAAGATCGAGAGGGAAGTTGTGAGCGTTACGCTCGTGCATTACCTCAAAACCAAGGTTGGCACGGTTGAGGATATCTGCCCAGGTATTGATCACTCGACCATCACTGGAGAGGAGCGACTGGTTGAAGTTGAAACCGTTGAGGTTGAATGCCATTGTGCTAACGCCCAAGGCGGCAAACCAGATACCGACAACAGGCCAAGCAGCAAGGAAAAAGTGTAGCGAACGAGAGTTGTTGAACGATGCATATTGGAAGATCAAACGACCAAAGTAGCCATGAGCAGCAACAATATTATAGGTCTCTTCCTCTTGTCCGAACTTGTAGCCATAGTTCTGAGACTCCTGCTCGGTGGTCTCGCGAACTAGCGAAGACGTGACCAGACTTCCGTGCATAGCACTAAAGAGACTGCCACCAAATACCCCAGCCACGCCGAGCATATGGAACGGATGCATAAGGATATTATGTTCTGCTTGGAAGACGAGCATGTAATTAAACGTGCCCGAGATTCCGAGAGGCATTCCATCGGAGAAGGAACCTTGACCGAAGGGATACACAAGAAACACAGCAGTTGCAGCAGCCACGGGAGCGCTATAAGCAACGCAGATCCAAGGACGCATACCCAGGCGATAGGAGAGTTCCCACTCACGTCCCATGTAGCTAAATACACCAATGAGGAAGTGGAAAACCACGAGTTGATAGGGTCCACCATTGTAAAGCCATTCATCTAGCGAGGCAGCTTCCCAAATAGGGTAAAAATGGAGACCGATTGCATTGCTAGAGGGGACAACAGCACCAGAGATGATGTTGTTTCCGTACATTAGCGATCCGGCAACAGGCTCGCGGATACCATCAATGTCAACTGGCGGAGCGGCGATAAAGGCAACGATGAAGCAGATAGTTGCTGCGAGGAGGGTAGGGATCATCAGAGTACCAAACCAACCCACATAGAGCCGGTTATTGGTGGATGTTACCCACTCACAGAACTGCTCCCAGACATTGCCAGCATTGCGCTGAGCAATAGAAGAAGCTGTCATAGTATTAAAATTTCGATGTTCGTAGTTAAGTATTCGGAAGGGGAGCATGACCTCCAATCCCGATCTGTCTATCATATCATGGTTTTGTCATGAAATCAAGACATGTAATAACCTTTAAACAAATTTAATCTCACGTAACAACCTGGTTAGCAACACGTCGACGTCATTTGCCATTTCCGATGACTTGTACTTCCTTAGGCGGATTATGTGACTCATCTCACACAACAAACATTCTCTTAATATCCCCATTTTTCTTAATTGATTGAATAAAAGGTTTTTATGGGCTGATAAATCAACTCCAGGGTTTGAATTGAAAACCCTATGATAGTCGGAATTCACAGATTGGAGCAATTTGCCAAAGTCCAAGAGGTAAGACTGAAATAGATCTTTTTTGAAATTTGGATCTATTATTACCAACCTACCATCGTTGTCTATAATCACATTTTCGAGTGTAAGATCTCCATGAGAAAAAGATGGAGGTAGGTTGGTGAGGTTATCATTGATATAGTCAAAAACTATTTTTACTACGTCACCAGAGTTCGGATGTAGTATATGATTATGCCACAGCCTATCCATATAACTCCTCCAACTAATATCTCTGGATTGCGGACAATTTTTCCAGGTTAGTATTTGATTAGTAAGTGTATCTATGATGAGTGTAGAGGGACTATGAGTACCACATACACCGTTTATAAACTCTATTTTATAAGTATTATGAGATACAATCTCGGATTGAGGAATTCTAACCCCATCTACCACCGGAAGTTTTGATGCAAGTTTAAACCACATATCCTGCTCAGTGGCATCAGAGCAAGACTTTATTATAAAATCTCCGGCATATTCTAACCTCGCCCCACTACTACCTTTCATTTATAATTAATTTATGGATTCTTTCAATGTCCGATTGATAGGTCAAATCATCCCATACCATCTCGATTTCTTTTAAGTTGATCGGAACGGAAGATGGTGACATATTTATCATGTCGGTAATTTCTATTTCACCTCTATCACTTCTTTTTAAATTCTCAAAATACTCGAAACAATTTTTTGGGAATCTAATCATTCCACAAAAATAATCTCCCTGCATATAACTATGTGGTTTTTCTACTACATACCCATCAACTACCGCAGAAAGTTGTAAATTGCGCGGATTTGGAGGAAAGGATAGGGTTGTAAAATACGTATTATTATCGGTTTCATCCTGGAATACATTAATATATTTACCAAGATTGCCACTATAGTAATTGTCTCCAAATAAGACAACGAACGGCTCGTTGATTATCCCCGCCCATGTGGATATTGCTGCCCCAGGACCATAGAATTCTTCAGATTGAAACCCGATGATAGGTGAACATACTTCGGATATGTCTTCAAGGATTGGGTGGTAAATCCTTTTACTATCAGTAGTTACTGATGAGCGGGAGAGTGTCAAATAGATATTCGAGGCTCCATTTTTAAGCGCGAATTCTGCGCCCAATCTTGGAAGCGTCTTGCCATTAAACCTCTCTTCTAATTTATTCCTCCCGAATCTTTGACTTTTTCCAGCGGCTAAAATTACAAAGTTCACAACGGTACCTCCTCTATATTATTAAGGTCTAATTTAGCAAATTCGTCTGGCCGTAGAGCTTTATCATCAACATAATACCTACCCCAAGGTTTACCAACCACTAATTCGTCAAATGGAACTGAAAATTTTTCACAAAACCTAATAATCTCTGATTTAACTTCTTCGGCAACTAAAGATATATTTCCACCGGATCTACCCATCCCCCTAGCCGTATATAATACTATTCTCCATCCACTATCCTTAGCTTCTCTAAGTTTATTACATACGGCATGGTTCGGGATAGAGTTATCATAATCTCTATTCTTCGTGAATAAAATGGTGTGATCTACATCACAAACTATTGTTTTTTCTGGGATCATTTTATTTCACCTGAGATTGTTTTCCATTCTCTAGAATTGTTGGAATAGATTTAAGTATGTTAGTGGTATTAGACATTACTATATATCCGCCTTCTCTATATTTTTTAGCATCTGGGAACCATTTGGTTATCAATTCAAGCGGGTCTCTTTTATCAGTTCTTTTACCTTTAGACAATATATTTTCCAAGAACTTTGGGGCCAATAGGTCTATGTCATTAAATTTCTTAATAAGAGACCTTGACGCGTCTGTCCTCTCCTCCCACTCAGATTTTGATTCCGAGATCCTAATCAATTCCCCTGCTAATCCCTCTTCCTCTCCCCTTTGAGATACAAGAGGGCCGGAATATTCAGCCCATAGTTTTCCTTCTGGGCTGTAGGCATTTTCCGCAAAATGGCGGTTGATAATAGGGAGAGATAATAGAAAACTCTCGATCATAGTATATTCCATTCTCCGCCCATATTCTTTACGATTTCCAAGTTTATACCCACACCAGGAGGCAAATGATTTTCCTAGTCTTTCCATACCGTAGGTATATTTATACTGATCCAAAATCTCTATACGATCTAGATCCTCTCTTTTTGATCCCCAATTAGACAATTTATAATTACCATCTTTATCTAAGGAATAATAGAGAATTTTATCCCTATAATCCGAGATATAGTTCGATGGAAATATTGTGGTTCTTTTATGTAATACATCTTGTGGAGGAAAAAAACTTATAGATCTTTCGCATCCAACCATGGATAATCTCCAATCCGCTGGAAGAAAGGGCTCTATTCTACAAATCATGCAAGGATCCTTGATTACTGAAGTCCTGCCCAAATAGATTAGAGATTTAGACCTCTCTTCAAAATTTTTTCTATATTCATCAAGAGACGATGACTCAAACCAAATCGGATTCTCCACCACCCTACCATTTAACCCATGGTCAAAAGAGGTAAATGCAGTACGACTTAAACCCTCTTCCGATTGGGTGACTAGAACATCCGCATATGAAAAAATCTCCCCTGACTGGGGGACGGAATTTATAGTTTGTTGAGTGACGCCATGGTCATGCATCACAACTATAGGATTTTTTATCTTCTCAACGAATCTTCTAAATCTTTCTACATATCCTTCTTGCTTTTTAGTTGGGTAACTATGAAATATTACAATATCAGAAGAATCGACATCGGAAATAATATCGTCACTAACATCTATGTCATTAGCCTCAACTCTCTTGAGATTTCCCAAAAAAGAAGAGTTTTTAGCCCTTAACATTTTCTGTTTATTATTAAAATCTAGTATATGAGTAGAGTTTCCGTTCTTTACGAGCCATTTCTCAAAAAGAATAGCGCCGCGGGTTACCCCGCAGCCATCTATCCCTTTACCGAATATAAAATAGATCTTCATTCATAGTTAAGTTATATTTAATACTTAACCAGTTTATTTAATATTCTCCATCCAAACTTTAAGATCTTTCTCTATATCCTTAATTTTAGCATTCTCCCGGCCTTCCATAAAAGAATTCCAAGATTTTTGTCCGCGTTTAGGCATTCCTTTCTTAATCGCCTCCTCTTTCATCTTATCGAGTAGGATTTTGCGCTCTGCGCGCCCTTTACGCGTCGAAAGTTGTTGGGCGTGATGCCAATCTTCTTTAAATGTGTCCCATTCTGCCTTGATATTGGTCTTACCGGCCACCGAAGCAAAGAATTTTGTCAATTCTGTCCTCTTCATGCCAATTTTCTTCCCTTCGTCCTTAATCCGGTCCTTAGGAGTAGGCATTTTAACCCTACGAGTGCCCGAAACAGTCGTAATTTTAGCCTTTTCCACCCCAATATCAGCCATAGTTACCAATTGACTCCTACGAGCATCTGCAAATTTCTTAAACTCTGCCACCTGGGAGATGATATGCTCATCCATTTTGGCCGGAGTGGTAATAATTTCCATAAGTTCGGCGACTTTCGCCTTCAAATCGGCCCTTTCTGTCTCCAACTCGAGTTTCTCAACGCCCACCAGGCGGCTGAGGGGCATGGAGAGGACGGCCTGGACCTGGACATCGGTCAATTTCCACCGCTTTTTAAGCTTTCCGGCAGCAATTTCCTTGGTCTTTGAGCCCTTGATGAGTTTGATGACCTCGTCAATGTCGGCAAGAATGGTCAAAAGGCCATCGAGGATGTGAATTTTACCCTCGAGTCGATCGGTTTCGGCCTTATACCGGGATCTTAGGGCCTCGCATCGCGCCCCGTACCACTCCGCAATGATATCTTTCACACCGAGGATGGTGGGTAGGCCGCCAGAGATGGCTGTAGCGTTTACACCAATGGAATCAGAGAGGTTTGTGAAGGCAAGAAGCTGGGAGATTACGGTGTTTGCGTCTATTCCGCTCTTCAAGACGACTTGGATTTCAATACCGTCACGGGATGAGTGGTCTTGGGCATCAATGACGCCAACGATCTTTTCTGATTCAACTGCATCTTTGAGTTTTTCAAGGAATCTTTCTGAACTCCCGCTAGCCAGAGAGGTAATAATAATAGCATCTCGAGTAGACCGTTTCCCGTGCTGGATTTTCTTCACCTCCCAAGTACCATAGGTCTTGAGGGTTCCGCTTCCCTTTTCAAAAGCATTAAACACTGCATCATCGGTCAAAATCCGAGCACCGTTAGGGAGATCAGGACCCTTGATGAAAGAGAAAAGGCGCTTGGGTGTGATGCGGGGGTTTTTGATATATTCGGTGACCCCTTTGATTACCTCGGAGAGGTTATAGGAGACGTGGTGGCAGGCATAACCGGCAGCAATGCCCTGCGCCCCATTGACAAGAAGGGCGGGAAGAGTCGGGACGATCTCAATGACCTCTTGCGTAGAGCCGTCATAGTTATCTCGCCATTGACAGGAGTATTTATCTATTTCTCCGACGTATAGGGCTTGGGTAAAGGCGGTACTTTTAACCTCAAGATACCTCGCAGCGGCTGGAGCATCTTCAGAGATGGACTGTCCAACACTCGGACCGGACTGAATACTACCACCAACATTGCCATGGATATCAGTGAGTAGATACCTAAAACCATCAGCTTGGCCCATATTAATTGCGGTGCCTGCGCATCCACCTTGGGGGTGATAGGAGCCGAGGACGTGTCCTTCGAGCCTTGAGACTTTCTTGTATTGTCCATCAGAACGGAGATTGAGGTCCTTGAGACCAAGGATGATGCGGCGCTGAGCTGACTTCAGCCCATCGATAGAAGATGGGAGAGCCCGATTGAAAATCGCAACAGAATATGTCAGGTAACTCTGCTGGAGTTCTTTGGTTAGGGAAACTGGAAGAATTTCTGTTGACACTTCAAAGATCTAAACTAATATCACTTTACCACAGAACCAAAGGGGTTTTCAACTTCTTTCACATTTCTTGACAAAAGAAAATAACCGATCTCTTGGTTAAAGTATTCAAGGTATGTCTCGTGCCCATCGAGAAGGAAATTGTTGTAATAATCTTTTACAATATCAATCTCCTCCTGCTCATCTTGCATATCGACAGGATATACTGATTTAAGGCATAGAGTGTCCTTATCATGGATTTCATAGATCTCGACAATCTGGCCGAGGACCGGATGTTCAAAATTTACATTGTATGTAGTAGAATCGACTCGTAACACTTTGTTGATGATATCTGTCCTTTTTAGGAAATCTATCTCGACAAAGACCTCCGGCCATTGCCTTTCTTTCTTCATTATAACTGTTTAAGGTTGGATGATGGCTATACTACCATAAACTGTTCATCAACATTTAATCTCGTGGTTTTTCAAAAGGAATCTAAGCCTAAGGCAATTAAGTATAGAACAATTCGCGTTCGCGAAGAAGTCGCTCTTCAACTCGATGAATGGAGGGATCTCTTTGAGGATGCCTCAATGTCCGAGGTTATGTGGAGGATCTTTGCCCTAGCGCGTAGAGAGCTAAAGCGAGTGCGAGATAAGAAGCGGAAAATCCGCGAGCGGTTTATTACAGAACGTCAAACTGATGAATCAGTGGTTGACATAATGCAAGAGATTAAGGTAGAATAAGAGGGTAATCAAGCCAAAGAAAAATGGCCCAACAACTCAAAAAGCTTTTCCGCAATAAGCTCTGGATCGAGTATCAAAATGACGTATACCGCCAGCAACCTACTCAAGGGTATTGTGGGGTTTGTGGCAAGAAAACAAACTATAAATCGGTCTATGCTGTGGAGTATTGCTGCAGTGAAGAGTGTTCCCAAGAGATGTGGTATGACATCTTCCTCAAGCTTCTGACCGATCGCAAGCGTAGCAAGTGAAAAAAGAACATCTAAGTATCCTCCTAGAAAAGGCTCAAGATGAGTCCGCTTCTAAGGAAGAACTCCAGGATATTTGGTATTCCTCCAAGTCAGTTAGGATCCGAAAAGCAATCGCCTCTAACCCCAACTCTGGGGCAGAGGTACTCAAGATGGCTGCCAGACTCTACCTGGAGGAAGTTCTTGAAAACCCGGGGTTTGAAATGCTCAAACTCTTCGACTCCGATCCGTGGATCACAAAAATCTCGGAGGCATATGAAGATCCTAACGCATTCTTTGTCAAATATGGCAAATATACCTCCATTGGGTTCAACGGTGATCTCTTCACCAGAGCAGTCTTGTTGAGCAAAAAACTCACCCCCGAAGCACTTAATTGCTGCCTTTGTTATGGCTCAAGGACCGCATTGGATAGAGCTCTTAAGAACAAAGAGGTCTTCTCCAATATTCAAAGGCTTGTTAGACAGACGTTTACTGCTGAGAAGGACGTATACTCACCATACGAGATAGAGGGATTACTTTGCCTTAACAAGCGCAAAGTGATTACTAATGAAGATCTTTTCAAGGCTGTATCAAGGTTTGGTATGGCATCCACCTCAGCGAAGAAACGCGTGTATACCGACTTCTTCAATAAGATCCAGAAAGAGTATATCTCTGAACAAAATACTACTGCCAAGGACTTCCTTGTAAAGTTATTTGCCAGAGTTCTAATCATCTCAAGAAGCCATACGCTTAATTGGATAGATCCGTACTCCTCGGTAGTTAGTCGAGAAGTATTCATCGATTTCATAGCCAAAGTCTTTAAGACTGTGGTTGATGCAACAGCGGATAAGTATCTTACCACTGATCATCGTCGAATCTTGAGTAATATTCTCTGTTATTATGTCAGAGAAAAGTTCAATCGCTCCGAGCAAAATGCCTCCGACTTCGAAGCAGTGTACAACTTCTTTAAGTCATACGGGATTGTTAATGCGATAGTGGCTAATCGCTCTGGGCTTAACTTTCGTCATAATGGATGGATAGAGGAGATTGAAAAAACTTCCTTAGAGGTAAAAACTTTTCTGGTTAAATGTGAATCCTTGGGCTCGTGGGTGCCAGTGAGTGATTCCGATGGGAGATATAAGATCTTCAATGATGTCAATGAGAACATCTATAAGACAGAAGGGGTGGGTAGATCCCTGCTCTTCAAGGAATGTAGTATGAGGAAGATTATCAGTATCAGTGACTCAACTTATGTTTATTGAACAACTCGGTTAGTTGATTGTCATAATGGCCAGCTTGGATAGCATATAATCTAGCAGAATCAGTCTTGTGCTCCTCATCGTACTTAAGTATGGTGGGGAGTATTTGTTTGGATAGTAATTTCTTAAAACTCGAGACGCCTTGCTCTGTGGTATCTAAAGCCCGACTTTCGAGCCGTTTTACGAACATCTCCGCATCTTCCTCTGATAAATGCTTAAAACTGCCCGAAACTAAGGTTTTAAAGTCAAACAACCCCGCCGCTGGCAGGGTTAGTTCTGACTGTTTTTGTTGATAAAGCTTAATAGCCTTCTGATAGCAATTAAATACTGAGAGGGACTTCCTAGCCTCTAAGGCCTGACCTAACTCCCGCTCGAGGTACATTAAGGCGCCGGCAATAGCCCCGGCTCCAATGGTGGAGATTAACTTCTTATCAAGGATTTGTTCTATGGTTAGGTTTTGAATCTTGCAAAACTGATCCTCCCATTCCTCTAGGAGCTGGAGTTTCTTGTAGTCTTTGGCTGGCTCGCGGTTATTCTGATTCCACTTAAAACCATTTTGTTGAGCAAACTCGAGGCGGTTGGGATAGTCGGTTGGTAACTTGGCATCTCTGGAATTTTTATTATTACTAGCCGATTGACCAACCACTCCATCTACTAAGGACTTGATTGCATAAGGGGCATAAGCGTTGCCCTGGAGTGCCTCGGCTACCTTGACAATTTGATTAATCCGGCCTTTAGATAACCTGATTTCAGTTATCTCTTGCTTTAATGTCTGGATCTCAAGTTGGGCTTTGAGGTACATAGACTCCATCCGACTTTCCGCCGCTCTCTGCTCACGACGGAGATCATAGATATTCGCCTCAAGAATACTGACCTTTTGAACAAAGGCACCCATGGCAAGCTTGAGTGTATCGAAGTATCGGCGGATCTCGATATCAGATAGGACTTTACTATCAAGATCGCGGAGCGATGCCACAAGCTGCTCGCGAGCCTCTGGGGAGGTTATCTCTGTGAGTTTGTAGGTGTCTGATAGCAGAACTATTTCTGTATCTTTTGCCATGAGGAGTTAGTCTCTAATCAACCTTAAACTGTTGGTGGTTAGTTGGTAAAAGTTTTGCAACTAAAAATTTTGCATTTGTCCACCTCCATTATGAGAAAAATTCATCCGCTTTTCCACCCAAAAACCCAAAAAGGCCCCCTCACAAAAGTAGCTAAAAAGAATGTGAAGAGGGGGGGCCTCCCACCATACCGGAGTTTCCCGAGCGGGATTTACCAGCAAATTATGGCCTAGATGTAGCAAGGGATTTGAAGGATTGGTTTTGCTAAAATTGCAAAATTTGGCCCCCCTTCACACTTTTTTGACAGGCCCCCCCTTCACATTTTTTGCAAAAACAATCAGTTTTTGAGCATTTTTGGGCAAAATGTGAGGGGGGCCCCTGTGTCAATAAAGTCTGGCTTTTGTGACAATTTTTGTGACATTAAACCCCACCTTTTGTGACAATTTTGTGACAATGGCAGAACTGGCCCAAGGACCCTTGACAAGTCTAAACAGGCGGTGTATAATATTAGGGAATCCAAACATATCCCGTTTAAAGACTATGAGCCAAGCTAGACAGTTTAAGGGTATCTAGATCCCCGCCACATAGAATGTGACACCACTTCGGGCAAAATGTGACAATTGTCCTACCGACAACGCAAACATAGACTTTAGTCGCCCGGCTTTTTAAATGCCCGGCCTTTTAGCCCCCGGCTTGTTGTGCCTATCCGCCGGCTACAAAATATGA
>Ga0099848_1000437_pt1 | contig 19575 bp, 24 predicted proteins | sample CB_VirMetaG_3_FD_78179 | JGI IMG/M metagenome (GOLD analysis project Ga0099848, IMG submission 78179) | Freshwater to marine saline gradient viral communities from Chesapeake Bay - CB_1508_1S Viral MetaG | ecosystem: Environmental > Aquatic > Marine > Coastal | place: USA: Chesapeake Bay...
GCTGAAGGCCAAACATCGTAACGACTTCTTACTTTATAGTAACAAGCATCTCTTTTCTTTTTAGATTTTTTCTTTTTTTCAGTAACTATTTGTTGAATCATTTCAACAAGTTCTGACTCTGTTAGTGTGATAGTATTCATTTCTTATTAACGATTTGGAATTTTAGTTCTCTTTTATAAGTATTGACTTCTCTGTCAGTTGTCACCTTAATATCAACAAAATATTCATTAGGTATTTTGTCTCTTGTATCGAACATGAAATAATATCCTGAAGACGTTCTATTAATTGGTGTCCAATCTTGAACTTGTACTTCAGTTGTCCCCTCTCTAACATATATTCTATATTCCGCATCTACATGAGTTAATACTTCTTTGGTGGTGTAAGCTTTTTTAAGTACCACATTAACTTTCCTAATATCGGTATTTAAGATTTTTTCATCTTGTTTAATACCATAAAAATCAAAACCATATATTGATGGTTCATTATCTTCTACACCTATTTGATATAAATTTGACAATTTCTGTAATACAAATTGATTTTCAACATTATCTATGTTAACTCCGTCAATAGATAGTCCTTTCCATACGTCATAAAAGATACAGGGGACCGTAGAGGCGGTTAAACCACTTATATTAACCTCATATATACCTTTACTAATTTCACACGTTGTAAGACCCGTAAAATTAGGTAATACAAAACCATTAGGGTCTAAAATATCAACAGTAGGATTAGTATCGAAACTTTGTGGGTTACCATACCTAAATGAATATAAATATAGTTTATTATTTCTTTTTTCGTAGAATGTATTTCTATCATCTTCTATTAAATCACTATAATTAGTTTCTAAAAATGGTTCATAGAATGTTTGTGTATGACGAGTAAAGAATCCCACTGAATAATTTTCCGTTAAACCTGATATGTTTTCTATTTGAGGAACAAACGCAATACCCCAACCAGTCGTTCCTGTGGTACCACCTGTTAATATTGAGTTTATCTCATTTGTCATATCAAATTTAATATCTTCATTACCAAATTCAAAATGTTGAGTATCAACAATAGTTAAACCACTATAATTTAAACCTGTACTACCAGTTAAAGAATTTGTATTATCATATATCCCATTTTGAGACCATGTATTAATCGTACTCCTTTGAAACCAGTTTACAGGTCTATCAGAAAACGATTTATCAGTTTCTATTACATTTTTAACTGATACCGTATTTGATGTCCCTTGAGCATTTCCTTTATAATAATCATAACCCACACCTTCATCCCATGTTTGGGGGTCTCCTGTCGTACCTGATGTTTTTGGTATCCTAAATAAAACTAAATCAAATGAAGTTGCTCGTCTCCTACCGTTAGACCATGTATCATTTAATAATTCTTTATCGAATGAAGATGTGTTCGTCATCTTTAATGTATGTGTTAAATTATAACTACATCCAGTAGATATTTCACCATTACTTATTTTTGATTGTAGATTTGTAATATCTAAATCAAAAATAAACCTAGAAAATCCAATAGGGGATATTAAATTATTAACACTACCAAAAAATAATTCAACTACAGGGTTTCTTGCGGTATTAGTGTAAGAATTATATATTAAAGTGTCATTTTTACTAAAATAAGACTTATGAATTGACATATTGTATTTTATATATAAATACTCAGTTAATCCTAATTTTCTTATTTAATACTTTCTCTGAAGCATTTCTTAATTCTTTTATTATATCATCAACTCTTGTATTGTCTAATGAAACAGGTACAGGTGCTTCACCCGGAAACGGATGAACATGTGAAACTAAGAATTTAACTATTAGATTGATTAATTCAAACAATTCTTCTCCCCTAACTAAAGACGATGTCTTTTCTTCAATTTCTTCGGCAACCTTGTTTTCGTCAATACCATATATAGTATTTTCAAAATTTATTTTACTATCTGTTCCGACTTTTTGAGACTCATATGATAATAGATACAATGAATCCGCACCCACTATACTAACAGATTTATCAAATGGTTCGATATTTTTTGTGACCACTTTTTCTTTTATTGGTTTAAGTGGTACCGATGTGGAAAAGTCGTCTCCAACGATTAAACTATAACCTTTAGTTATAATACTTTCACTTGCCCTTACATTAGATAGTAATTTATTAACTCTAGCCTTTATATTTGATTCTCCGGATACATTTTTTTTATTATACATTAAAGGTAATGGTCGATAATAAAAGGGGAATAAATTATCATAAATTGTTTGACCAGGTAACGATTCATCTGATGCGGATAGAATAGAGACATTAGTTGTTGTGTCATCAACTAAGTCATTTATATTTTGTGTCTTAGTTAAAATATTTAATGTTCGATTGATTAAATCAATAACGTCATCAATGGGCATCATATTAAATCTTATTTCAGTTAAAGGTACTTTCATAGTATCTGGTATGACCTTATCTATAGTCATGTCCTTGGCTCTTAGAAATTCCTTACTTTGTCTATTATTTGATACTAAATTTGATATATAGATACTACCCTGAAAATTATTACTTTCATTTTCAAGGTTGTTAATACTGTATTCAATTAATGTTTTTACTACATCATCATTTTTTAAGAATTTTAATTTAGTTTTTTCATCATTTTTAGTTGTCCTTTGTTCAAATTTACTTAACTGAATAAATGCTCTTCTATTATTTACAACAGGTAAAGATTTTCTATTGAATTTTTTGTTTTTACCTGCCCTTAATATAACTGTATTTTCTTTTATTATTATATCTGCACTTCCTCTACCATAAATCGCAACATCTTCAGGATTTGCATATACTCCTTTTGAAATTTTTTTATCTTTGATGTCTTGGAATTTTTTATTCCTACTACCTAAATCAAGATTAGTTATTGAGGACTCATAGGTTTCTTTGTTACTTGTTGTTGGTGAACTATATACCCCTGGTACATAAAATCTATCTTTAGATGTTTTAGAGTCTAAATTAGAATAAAATAAATGTACATACTCATCAGGTTTTGGTGGTGTATTGATAAAAAATGGTAACAATGGTAAAAATACAAAAGGGTCATTATATGACCACGGAGTGTAATCCACAGATTGTTCTGTATTATTTACATTATCAGTTTTTAATATTGCACGTATTCTACCTAATCTCATAGGGTCGTCATTATCGATACACTGACCTCTGTATATAATTTGTCTTAATTTTTCTCTCATCACTTTTTTGTACGATTTTTATACTCTTCTATAATGTTATTATAGTTCTTTTCTAAATTATCTAAATGATGTGTTAATTTTATAATTAATCCTTTAGTTTTTTCAAAATCTTCATTCAAAGTCTCCAACGCATATTCTAAATCTTTATTAGGTAAAGATTTATAATCTGTTAATATATTTTTTATTTTTTCTTCCATAGTTAAAAAGTTTTACCCCATCCTCTACCTGGTAATGTGGTACCGGCACCTAATGCCGCAACCGCTAAAGGTGGTATGAATATTTCTGTTTTACTATTTGCCAATTGTTCATCTCTTTGACCTTTTAACATTGATGCAACGGCGGGAATAAATCTGTTAGGGGAACCGTCAGGCATATCACCTGTAGGTAACCCTAAATTTTGATATTCCTCAATAATATTCGATAACGCTCTTGTGTTAGAGTATCCACCTAAAATTCCGCTACCCGCAAGTGCAAATGTGGGTAACCTAGAAAAACCTGTACTAATAGATAAACTTAAAAGTTTTAGTAATTCGTCAACAACACTTTTACACTTTCTCCAATCTACGGATAATGCGGCTAAATTAATTAAATTAGAAATAATAGAAGAAATCATTTGTACCTGTGCATTTTTAGATTCTTTTATTATTTCAATTAGTAAAACTTCAACTAATTGTCTAATATTCTTTTTTAATAATGAAAAAAGTTCTTCTACAAATATCGCACCTAGTTTACTAACAAAATTAACTAAAAATCCTTTCATATTCTTGGAAAAAGTATTAAAGTCTTCTACTTCATCCATCGCTGTTGAACCTACTGATTTAGTAACAATAGCCATACCTAGTAAAACCTTAGGTGATAACATGCACATAGCAACACCTTTAGGTATAAGTTTTAACATATTGTTTTGAATTGATAGTTTTAAATTTATTCCTGTCGGTACCAGATTCTTTAAGTTTTCATCTTTAGCAATTTCTTCTGCGAAATCACTTAGAGCGTCTACTTTTCGATTATCAGAAATAAACCGAATATTCTCAAGAAAAGTTACCGATTGTTTAGTATTAACAGGAAATCTAACTTTACCACAATCCTCAAATTCAGTTACTCCGTCTAATGTGTTATTTATATTGTTATTAATATTCTTTAAATCAATAGATGACATTTCAAAAAATGACTCATCTAAATTATCTAAAACAGACTGCTTTGCATTACCTGAAACATCAATTTCTTCATTACTGTCAAAACATAATCCTAATATTCTATCTAATATTTTTTCAAATTTACCCTTATCTTCTTTTTCTGTTTTAGTTATTTTTGTTTCAATATCTATAGAATTTGTTAGTAGGTTAACTAACTTAACAGAAAAATCATCAAAACTAATTAAATCTATACTTTGATAGTAGTCTCTTAAAAAATCAGATATACTATTACCTGTCACTCTATTAGATAGGGACACCTCAAGAAAATCTCCATTAAATGTTGTTCCACCTTGTGTATATGACGTAACATATTTTACATCCATTATTGGGTACCCTGAACCCCCAATATAATTTTGACCATACTCATCATAAAAAGAAATACCTTCATTTTGTAAACGGTTATACAATTCTTTATCCATTGGATATGGGTGTGAGCCGTTATTAACGTCCTCTTTTTCATATAGTAAATCATTTGGTCTTGCGTTAGGGTCTTTATTTAATAATTTATATAAATCTATTTGATTGACTTTAATATAAATTTTATTAAAATCCGAGCCTATATTATTACCGTCAAATGTTTGTTCTTGTGAACACCCTATAACATTAAGTAAGGTATCTACAAAAATTTCATTAACTCTAGATTTTGTATTTTGTGCCGCACCTAAAACTTGTTTAAGTAAAAAATCAATTCCGTTTGAGTTGGACGAAGATTTAGAACCTATCGAACTAATTTTAAAAAGTTCGATAAGTTCCTCGTACTGATTTTTTGTTGAGTCCTGTAATCTTTGTTTTTTATCTCCTAAGTTATTTAACTGTTTAGATGTCTTATCATTTGACTCTTCAAAGTTGTCCCCATTACGTAATTTTGATAAAAACCTTGCGTTTTCCTGTGTTTCCACAGTTGTCTTAAAAGCATTAATTTTTGATTTCGCCTTATTATTATCATTTTTTAAATCTATTCCCATTACATTTGGTATCCCTTGTTGTTATCAGATTTAATATCTTTATTTATTAAAGATTGTAGCACATCATCATCCATTTCACTAAGATTGAAAGATTCTTCAGAGTTACTAGAGGATTTTTCCCATATGTTTGATTGTAGTTTAGATAGGGTTAATTTTTTTTCAATGGTGTCATTGATAATTTTTTGTTGTTCTTTTATTACAGGTCCGATGACTGCCATATCCTCAGCATTCTTTAATAAATTTAACATTTTATTCTGTATTCTTATTGCGGTCGCTCTTTGCTCTACTAATTCATTGTAGATTTCTTGCATTAAACTCAATACAGAGTCTTTAGTTAAAATGATTTCTTTTTTCTTAGGTCTTCCCATAACAATAAATATTAAATTATGTGATTTTATAAATTATTTAACCTTTCAGATATTTCAAAATATAATTTTTTGAATCTTTTCATAGACGACCTAATTTCTTTTGTTGACATATTGGTCATCTCTCTTAGGGAAAGTAAAACTATATTTTTGTTAAACTTATTATTGTCAGTACCTATAAATATTTCTTCGTAATTTTCAAATAACTCAACAAGGGCGTATCCTAATTTTATCTCATTATTATTTAAATCATTATCTTCTATAAAATTTGAAAGTTTTTTCACAAATTCAGATATAACTTCTCCCGATTCAACTTTTTCATGTTCGATATAATAAATCATATCGGGTCTGTTTTCTAACTTAGTTGTGATATCTTCATAAGAAATTTTTCTATTTTGTTCCTTTTGGTCTTTAAGTATTTGACCCATTAAATAATTTTTACATATAGTGCCAAAATATGAATATGCTTTTGTGTTATTGTTTGGGTTAAATTTGTTTACTTTAGTGATTAAAAAAGAGTGGGTATCTTCATGTATATCTCTAAAATCCATATTTTTTCTATATAACTTATACCTTCTAATTATAGACTCTATCATTTTATCTAAAGGTGCCCTTAAAAAATCATTATAAATTTTGTTTTTTTCTTCATAAGTAGAAGCAGAAAGAAACATTCTGACAGCCTCCTCTTCTCTAACGTCAAAATAATTCTTTTTTGTAGGTTTACGACCTCTTGATTTTAAAGGTGTATCACTTTTAGTACTTCCACTTATGGTCATTAATCAATTACAGGTTCATATTTTATATCCCTATCTTCAGTAAAATAATGTTCTTTTTTTGCCGACTCAATCCAAAATTTTACCTCATCACCAGTTAAAGGGGTTTCACCGTACTTATATTTCCAAAATATAGAACCTTCTCTCATATTTGAATGTTTATAACCTATTCTTGGAATAGTCATTAAATTAACTGAATTATATGTTAGCCTTAATAATAATTCGTAAACAAATGTTAATTTAAAGTTCTTTTTTAGGTACCCATAATCTTCAAAAACTGATTTTTTGATAACCATACCACTAGTTTGAAAATTTTGATAATTTAACAACACTTCATTAGTTAGATATCCTAATTCAGTATTCATATTCGCAGCAAATGTTGCTTCATTTGTAAAACCCGCAAATACTCCTTTATCGTCTATATCTACTACAATTGGTAGAAATCCCTTAGTGTCGGGATATGAGTCAATATATCTTGACACATTTTTAAACCATATTGACGAGTACTCATCATCAAATTCAAGAATACTTACCCATTCATATTTAGCGTTTTTTATACCTATATTTACTTGAGTTGAAAAATCGTATTCTCCCTCATTTTTAATTAGATTAATAGTTAAACCACTATAATCATAAGACTCTACTATGTTACACAAATCTTCTTCATTAGTATGGACTAAAACTAATTCTATATCCCCAACAAGATTACCTCTTTTTGGACAAACTTTTTGTTGATTTTTAATTGATTCTATAGATGCCTTAAATAATTCACTAAAATTTTTGTGTTTTGAAGACTCTATTGGTAATATTACTGATATATTTTTTTCTGTACTCATAATTTATACTTCTTCGGTTTCTTTTATTTTATTTAATTGAGTTTCCATATTTTCTTTTCTATACGATATAAACCCGTCAATAGTTTTGGTTACCTGATTTTTAAACTTTTCTTCTTGTTGGTATTTTTCAGAGGTATCAAAAATTTTATCATACAACTCATAATTAATATTATCTTCTAACCAATTTTGGGTAAATTCAGCTAAAACATCAGGTATACCAATAACATCTGTTGTCCATATACCATTTTCTTCATTCATCCATGAATGTTTTAAATTAGGTATTTTACCAATAACAGGAGTCCCACATAACATCGATTCTATTGGGAATGTCCCAAAAGATGAAATATCGTCGACCCATATAGAAACATAACTATCTTTTAAATATTCTGAGAATTCATCCTGATTTAAACCTCTCATATCTCTAAAGGTTATCCATCTGTATTGTGGATATTTTAAATAAAAAGATTTAATAATTTTCATAGTATCTCTTTGGTCTCTAGTGTGTATAGATACTATTGGTTTCGATGGTTTATCTTTAGTGTTAAAACTATTAGGGATTAAAGGTTCAATAACATCCACACTAGTTTGTTTCATTAAACTTTCTATGTGTTTTTTTTGTTCCTCTGTTGTTGTAATACATTTTAAAAAGTTATATTGTGACCATGAAGTTCCAGGTTGTAAAGTTTCTAATATATAATCGTATGATTGTGATATTACAATTTTACCACAGGTAATATTAGATAATTGTTCCATAACATGGGCATAAAGTTCAGGAATAAAAATAAAATCTTCAGGAGAAATTTTTAAATTTTGATTTTCGATGGACTCGTGATTTAATTCCATGTATTCTTCACCTAACCATTCAGAAACTCCTTTATAGTCATTTTTTTCATGAATTATGGTGACGTTGTAATCTTCATCGTTTAATACCTTAGCTATTTGATAGATGTATCTTACAGATGCCTTGGCATTTCCTTTAGTGTCTTGCACCAAGAAAAAAAGTTTACATTTCTTCGATTTTAAGTTTTCTATCGAAGATTCAATTTTTTGTATTTTTTCTATTTCCATAATTAAAAATGTTTTAATATATTATGTTTTAATAAAGTATTAAATGCTAACCGAAAGGGAATACTTAACTTACTTATAGAGTATGTTCCCAAATTTTCATCAATATCTTCTCTTTCTGTCATTATTATTTCCAATAACATTTTTACTACTTCAAAAGAAACTATATTAATAGTTTGTTCTGTATCACCTGAAAATTCACTGTTATCTACCACATTTACTGTATTACTTATCGCACTTAAGTCAATAAAATAATTTTTACCAAGAACTTCAATCATTTTAGTATTTTTTAATAATTTTATCAATAATTTCATCAACACAATCAAGACTACTAATTTCATAATCTGAATCAAAATCTTTATTGTATTCTGTATTATATTTTACTATAATAGTTTTTTGTTTTGAATTTTGTAGGATGTTTGGATTTGCGGTTAATATAATGTCAAATTCATCTATTATTTTATCTACAGTCATATTAGAATAAAAAGAAATGTTCTCAAACAAACATCCATATTTTGATAAGAAAAATAAAGTAGCGGGTTTTGATTTACCCATTTCATCCGAAATTATTGTTAAATCATGGTCATCTCTATAGTTAATGTATAAATCATTAATAATATTGAAAGTATTAGCACTAGTTGATGAAGAATGACCGAAAATTTGCATAGGAAAATCTATATAAAAAAAATTATATAAATCATCTTCTGTCGGAAATTTAAAATGATTAATTAGATTAGTTGAGTCAATAGGTAGGTTTAATTCGTATTTAAAACTACTGTTGTTTTCCTCTTTATTTTCCCATTCCTCAGTTTCTTCATTATATTCAGATATCTTTTGTTCGGACTCATCATTCTCAATATAATATTTTTCATATATGAAAATAGATTTAGTGAATATATCTCTAACAACGTCATTCAAATCAATAGCAATTTTCATTATTCGTACTTATTTAAAATTTTACTAATTAAAGGATTTCGTATAACGTCTTTATTATCAAATTCAAAAATTCCAATATTGTCAATATCTTTAAATCTTTTTAATGCGTCATATAGACCTGATAATGTTTTATCTTTGTATCTATCAGTTTGTTCTACATCTCCTGAGATAAAGAACTTTGAATTAAATCCTATTCTTGTTAATAATAATTTCATTTGTGATGGAGTACAATTTTGAGCCTCCTCAAAAATTAGTATTGAATTGTCTATATTCATTCCTCTCATATATGCCAGTGCGAAAACCTCAATAACATCATTGTTTTTTAGTTTTTCTCTAGATTCTTTACCTATAATTTTATTTAAAAGATAATAAGATGGGAATATATATGGGTCTAATTTTTCTTCTAAATTTCCAGGTAAAGACCCTAATTTTTCTTCAGCTTCTACGGCAGGTCTAACGATAATTAACTTTTCATATGAATTGTTTTCATCCATTAGTAAATCTATAGCCGCCCTCATAGCGACAAAAGATTTACCAACACCTGCAGGTCCTGAACATATTGTTATTTCATTATTTACTAATTTATTGTAATATTCTTTTTGATTTTCGGATAAAAACTTTTTTCTAGTTGTTTTACCTATAATTTCCTTAATTGAATCTTTTTTATTTAAACTTATTGATTCTTTTTTTTTTATCGTCATTAATTGTGATTTTATAGTTTAAAAGTATGAAAAAATAAAACTATGTATAGATTATTAAATATTTTTTCTATGCTTTGCGGAAATCCACCCATCTTCTCTATAGTTTATAACTATATCATTTCTTAACTCCATGTGTGAACCTTTCTTCCAGCTTGATTTACTGTCTGTCCCATATTTCCATCCTGTACTTTTTTTACTACCCCATAAATCTTGGTCATCTTCAGGGTGAGGAGGTACATAAGTTTCAATTCCTCCGTATTTTAATGCTAAATAACTTAATTGTATATCTTCTCCGTTATCCCATGTATATGGTTCCTCGTAAAAAAGATATTTTAATATAGATTTTTTCATAAACCATGAATGACCCACTAAATCAACTTTAGTATATGTGTCATAGTGAGACCCATTCCAACCGATTTTTGCATGTCTAACATAACAATAATCATTAACATTTCCCGTAAAAAATACACCGGCAGTACCTAAAATAGCATCACCCGTAGATTCAATTGTTTTAAAACAATTTTCAAACCATCGAGGTGCGGGAATAGTATCATCGTCAAAAAAAACTACATATTCGGTTTTTGCCAATAGACCTAAAGCGAACCTACCGTGAAATTTAAAATTAGTATTTGATGTTATTATTTTATATTTACCAAATTCTTTAGATAAATCTATTTGTTCTTCATCTTCAGGTGCATTATACCAAATCCATATTTCTTTTGGTTTTACTGTTTGATTTTCAATTGCCTGTATCTGTTCTTTAAGATATTCAGGTCTTTTATAACAATTTAAAATTACTGTAATCATATTTTCTCAAATAAGTAAAATGAAACATCGTTTATATCTTTTTTTTCATAAAATGGAGTCACTGATATTAATTTAGTATTATGGGTATTTTTAACATAATCTATAAAATTTCTCCAAACAATATGTGCAGATGGATTATTAGATTTATGATTTGTGGAATAAATTAACACATATTTAAGTGAATAGTTAAATAAAGAATCAATATATGAATAAAACAATTCATCTTCGATAATATGATATAAAACATCTAAACTCATACTTAAGTCTGATTGTACGAACATATCTGAAGATTCATAAAACCTCATTTTCATATTTTTTTCATATTTTTTTTGACAATTTTTTACGGTTGTAGGTGAAATATCAAATCCATAATAATGTGAATAACCTGTAATGTTCTTTATTTGGTTTCCGTCACCACATCCAAAATCATTAATTGTTTTAATATTATATTCTTTAATCAAATCATTTATGTAATTAGTTTTAAAGTTATGTTCAGAACCATAAGAACCCATACCAGAGTTACCTCCATTTTTATACCTATTTTCCCAATAGTTTTTAGTATTCACAGTCATGTTATAATAATTTTTTTACTTTTTTAGCACTCATACCGTTACCATAGGGACAGTCTGAATCCACAGTATAATCTTTGTTTATTATTTCAAATAATAAAGGTAATTGTTTAGGTGACTCACACATATATAGATGACCCGTATTAATTCCTTCTGGGCGTTCAGTAGTCTTTCTACATACTATTACTTTTTTATTAAAAAAACTACCCTCTTCTTGTAACCCACCACTATCACTAATCACAAACTTTACTTTTACCAATAATTCTAAAAGTTCAGAATGATTAAGAGGTTCAATAACCCTGACGTGTGTTAAAATATCTCTGTATTTTTGAACGTTAGGATTTGGATGTATAGGTAATATAAATTCTAAATCAGGATTTTTTTTAGCTATATTATTTAGTTCATTAAACCACTCGTTCATCCAGTAATGATTTTCTCTTCGGTGTAATGTTATTAATACTTTATTAGTGTATTCACATTTTTCTTTGTACGGTAATAAATTATCTAACACTGTATTACCAACAACATGACAGATACCATTAACTTTTTCTGATATAAGATTGTCTCGTGATAAATCAGTTGGACATAGATTAACATCAGAGATTCTGGCTATCATTTGTCTATATGCCTCCTCAGGGTATGGGTGGTTCAAATCATAACTTCTTAAACCCGACTCTAAATAATATATTTTTTTATGTCTATTAAACGCGGCTATTGCACAAGCAAACGCAGATACTGTGTCCCCTTGAACCAATACTGAGTCAAAATCTCCTTCAGGAAATTGTAATAAACAGTCACTAATTAATTGGTCTAATCTATTATTAGAGTGATTAATTTCTATTTTATAATCTACTTTTATATCCTTAACTAAATCGGGGTGTTGACCCGTAAATAAAAGTTGGTAACTATCTAAAACTTTTACTAAAGGTTTAATTTTAAGCCATTCAGGTCTAGTACCAAAACATAGTAAAATCATTATTTTAATTTTACAGTTAACCAACATTTATTATTCCCCTTACTCCATGTTTTTCTACCATACTCAAAAATAATCTCATAGTTTTTAAAAGTTGATTCTAATTCACTTTCAAAAGATGGATAATGGAATGCATCATCCACGTGTATAATCGTATTAGATTTAACATTATCTTTAAAGATTTGATACCAATATTTTCGTAACTCTCCATCAGGACCATCGATAATAACCATATCATATTTTTCATCACTCGGAATAGATAACTTACCATCCGTTAAATTCTTTTTATCGTACATTATAACGTCAATACCTTTATGGATAGGTGCCCATTTAGGATTATTTTCATACGTAACATAAGTTACATTACTATATTTAGTTTTAAGCGCCTCATATAGTTTTACTGTGGTATTACCTGCTCCAAACTCTAAAATACTAATACTGTCTTTTGATGGGAGAACATCACCAATTTGTTTAATCTGAAGAGGAGTCATCGCATTAGTGTTATTTAATAGACCTAAATTTTCAAAAATATTTACCATATACAAGTTTTGTTTAATGTTTTTCCATTATTTAAATAACCTCGATTATTACCTACAATCCAAGGATTAATAGTAGAACCAATATCAATATAAGTATTTTTTTTATTATGTAAGTGTAATCTGTGTGATAATATATTACCAAGTGGTCCTGCAGAAAATAAAAACAATTGTCCTTCATCTTCATCTGACATTTGTATAGAATCGTCAATTATTTTTGACAAATAAGGTTCCTTCCATGATTCTAACTCTAAAGGATAGTAGGTATCAACATTAAAAGGTAATTTATTATCTTTACCTTTTTCATTTGCGAATAAACGAACTTTACCTTTCCATTTATTAAATTCAGGAATAAAATTATCAATAAAAAAATTATAGTTCGAATTAACAAATATATTAGCCCAAGTAACGTTTTTTGTACCTACATTTTCCCTCATCCATTCTACTGAAGTTCTGGGTTGACAACATGGGCAACTAATTCCAACATAATAATCTTTATGTTCATATTTAAAAGATTCTAAAAGAAGTTCATATTCTTTTTTATTTTTATCTTTATCAAAAACCCATCCATCACAATTCTTTATATTTTCATTAACTAAAATCATATACTCACCATCTGCATATTTGCTAAATGCGAATGACTCACCATCCTTAAGTTTTTCTAATAAAAACTTTAAATCACCCCTAAACGTACTATTTGTTGTAAACATCTATATAAATATTTTTAAATTTATTTATGGAGTAATCTAATTCAAAAACATTTAAATCTTTGGGCACATTGGTAAGACTGAAATCTATTATTTCTCCATTCTTATCGACATTATAAATCCAAGACGGTTTTCCGCATAAATACCCTTCTATTGTAGTTCTACCTAACATAATACCTGCAGTAACATCACACTTATGATAAAACTCTTCAATCTTATCTGTCACTGGAAAATATGTCACATTATTAAATTTGTCGGAAAACTCTCGTCCATAACCCATTGTGTCATTACCTACTAACCACAATATTTTATCTTCTTTATTAACTTTTTCTATTAAATGTTCAATTGATTTTTTTCTTAAATAATCCATTGTTCCAACAAATAAAATAACCTCTTTATTATTATTTGGAGATTCTTTTATTTGAAATCTATTTGTATCGAAAGGGTTATAAATAACATCTATTTTACTTTTATCGATACCGAAATCATTAACCAAATAATCTTTTATTGATGGTCTTATTGCTATATATTTTTTTACTTTGTCATCAACTACAGGATTTTCCAAATCAATTATTTCTGAGCGAACAACTGTTAAGAAATTTTTTTCAGGATATAAATTCAACAGAAGTTCTGTAATTGGTTTATGATTGGTTTGAATTATGTCAAAATCAACGTTTTTAATTTTATATAATCTTCCTGGTTCTGTTTTTATTTGTCCTTGTGGTGTGTTTAAAATAGTTTTCCCGTCCCCTAACAAAAAACCAGGAGGGTTATTTGTGGTGTATGTTTTTATATCATGTTTTTTACATATAGTCTCAAATTTTTTCCCAATATTTGTTGATATTACTGAAACATCACACCCATTTTTTGATAACCCTTTAGCTAATTCTAAAGTAGACACTTCAGAACCTGTGAGTCCTTGAAAATTTAGGACTCCTAAAAGTATTTTTATTTTTTTATCTTCAAATGATTGATATATCTTAGATGGTAAATAGTCTGAAAATTTTTCTGAAAAGATTATTCTGTTTTTGTCCCATTCTTCATTTGTCTTACCTATCGATTTATGAGTTATTCTTATATCATAGAACACCCCGACTTTAACTCCTTCAATATGATTTTTAAATGAAAAATATATATCATAAAAATGAAAACCCTTAACCTCCTCATCAAAAATATGTTTTATTTTTTTCTTATTTAGGGCGATAAATAACCCATCAATTATTACAGTTTGTTCTATTTTATTACCCAAACTATTTGAGTATTTTGATTCCCATTTTTTACCTTCGTGTTCATGATTTACAATACCCCTCATTTTTGATGGGTCTGACCACCACTGACCTGATTCAGGCATTTCAATACTACCAGCCGCTCCCAATATTCCATAATCAGGATTTTTATCAAAATGTTTAATCAATTTATTTCCCCATCCCTTTTTATCAAAATATATATCATCATGACACAATACAACAATATCATTCGTTGATTTCTCAAGAATGATATTATATGCCTCCGATAAAGAGTGTGTCCCTTTATTTTCAAAGGGTATTATTTCAATATTCTTGGGCCCGCAAGTATTCTTTATATGTTCTATAAAATTAGGGTCAACCTTTCTTGTACTAAATCCTATTGTAATCATTAGTCGTCAAATACTTCTATTTCTACCGTCTTTTTTGTTAGTTCAGTCCATTGTCCGTTATAACGAGTACCTCTAACTATATGGTTATCTATCCAATGGTAGTTCCCTCCACGAGGTTTATTCATTAACAAATTATGGTAATTTATTTTATGTTTTTTAAACCATTCTTCTGTTATCTGTCTATGTTCTTCAGTTCTTGAAGTAAAAAATGTTATAATATGACCTTCATCATACCAACCGTTAATTATTTCAACCGCATCGTCAAACGGTAAACAAGTTATCATTCTTTCCGGTTGTTCGTTGGGGATGTCATCAGTTATTGTACCGTCAATATCGATTAAATAGTTTTTCTTTTCGTTTGCCAATACGGGACTCGTATTAGTTTCCAGTTGAACCAAATCCATTTGCGTTTCTGTCTTTTTCTTTTATTTCTTCAACTTTATTAAAGTTAATGTATTTTCCATGAGTCGCGGGACATAAAACGGCTTGAGCAATTTTATCTCCTATTTTTATTTCTTGGGTTTCATTACTTAAATTAATTAAAATAACTTTTATCTCTCCCGTATAACCATAATCAACAGTACCTGGAGTATTTAAAACAGTTAAACCTCTTTTTATTGCTAATCCACTCTTAGGTCTCACTTGTATTTCCATATTTTCAGGAACGTCAAAATACAATCCGGTAGGAATCAAAGCTCTATCAAAAGGGGATAATATTACATCTTCATTAGACCTTAAATCAAAACCTGAATCTGTATTGTATGCATATTCCGGTTCTTTATTATTTGATTTATTTACATAGTTTAAAGTTAATGACGGACTCATCGACTTTTCAAAACTATCATCTAATTCTTTCATATCAATACCTAATGCGTCTATAAGAGATTGTGGGTCTGATAAATCATAATTATTTATTTGTTTTTCCAAATCTTTTAGTGCTTTTAGACTATCTTTAAATTCGTTTAATTTACCTAACATATTATTTTAAATTATAAATTTTATTCATTACATCTACTAAAACTTTTACGTCACGTTCACAGTAATCGGCAATAGGTTTTAGTCCGTTGGACTCCCAATAGGTTTCGTGTACCATATTACCCGATACTTCGCCTGTTTTTGGACTTTCCACATTTAACGCAACACACATTAAATCCAAGGAAGCGGGAGAGTTAAATGAACCAAACTGCCAAAATTCTTTAGTATCTACTGCTTTTAAATCCCATGGTTTTGTACCTAATGTTGGTAATATCTTTGGAGGTTTCATACCATTTACTACAAATCTTTTTGACAGCATTGGCATATCAAATCCTTTTATATTGTGCCCACATAAGTAAAAATCTAATTTTAAGACTTTATTTAAAAGGTTTTTAACTTCACCTAAAAGTTTTTTTTCATCATCATCTGCAAATGTAGTTGTATGAACCTCCCCATTTGGTGTTATAAATGAGAACGTAGCCACAATTATTTTAGCAAAGTCTGAAACTAATGCCGCATGATTTTTAAAAATATCATCTAAAGATTTTCCTTCATCTTCAGGGTAACGTTTTTCAAACCAATTACGGTAACTTTCAAAAAGTCTACCCATCTCAGGGTTTTTTTCATTAAGAGTGGTGTAGTCTTTTTCCACACCAACAGTCTCTAAATCAAAAAATAAAAGTTTATTTAAAGGTACGTCTATCATTTTATTAAGGATTTGTAAAGTTCTGCTCTGTTTTTAGTAACACTACCTAAATCGTAAGTACCGTTTACGGTTTCATATAATCTTTCACCTAAGTCTTCAATCCATGAAGGGTTTTTAATTAATTTTTTCATATGTTTACCCCAGTCTTGATTCCTGTTTTTATCAACAAGTATGGCATTACCATTTGTAAAATTTCCTTTGTCAATTGCATGTACTAAATCTATAGTATATGGACCCACATTAGAGGCTATTAATGCTTTTTTATAAAATCCAGCCTCTATTACTTTTAATTGTGATTTCATTCTATTAAAAATATGGTCTTTAATAGGTGCTAATGATACGTCAAATTTACTGTAATTTTTTGCGTAATTATTAACGGGTTCAGTCCATACTCTATGGTAAAACGCATCATTATCTTTAAAATCACCCCTTTCAAATTGAAATAAATATTTTTTTTGTTCTTCGGTAACTAATTTATAATTATTAGTGAATATCTCCTCATATTTTTTCCATACAGTTTCTTCTGGTTTAATAGGTCTTTGTGTCTGTTCTCCAGTTTTTTGATTTATTTCTGTAACAGTACCTCTAGTGTCAAAACCACAAACATACATTTGAAACTTATCTTTTAGGTCTACGAGAGTTCCTATAGCCCCGTCTAATAACATTAAATCATGTAAATGTGATGAACCCCCCAACCATCCGAACCTAATTTTTTCTGAAGGTTTTGTTTCATGTTTAAACTGTGGTTCATCAGGGTCTATAGCATTCGGCAGTACAAAAACATTTTTATTTATTTTCCTTATTTCATTTGCAAAAATATCGGTTGTGGTTGTTACATAAGTTGCCACCTTAAGATTGTTCATAATCTTTTGAGAAAGATTATTTTTAATAATTAGTTGATGTGCTGGATGTTCTTTGGTCGGTAACCAATAGTCGTCAATATCTGCGATTGTAACTACCCCCATACTATTTAATTTCTCTATTAGTTTTACAGAGTAATCGTAATCTCTACCTATTGCACGATGAAAATGTACTATTTGATATTTTTTCCAATAGTTTTCGTCGTTTACCTTCGGTTCATAATCTATATCCACATGAAATTCATCACTATAGTTTTTTTGTAGATATATGTGGGGGTCTACGGACCTAAATTTACCAACCCCAGTTCTGTCTGAAGGAAGTACTAAAACATTAATTTTTGACATACAATTTCTTTTAGAAAAAGTATATGAAAAAATAAGTAATAAGAAAAGTTATTGTTTGATTTTTTTAATTTTTAAAACTTTACCTTCAAATACATGTTTACCCACTCTAAGTGAAAGGGTTTCGTTTGTATTCTGTGTAGATTCAGTTAGTAAACCCGCATTTTGCAGTTCTTCTTTAACCACGTCTCTAACAGTATCTCTTACTACATCACGTATCATTTGTTTTAAATCATTATTATTTGTTGTCTGATTAGATTCTTTAACAATAACATCTTTTTGTTTTTTATTCATTAACCTAGACGCTCCTTCAATTATTTCATTTGACAACGTTGGTCCATTTAATTCAGGTTGAACTATTGGATTCTCAATCATAAGTTTTTTTATTTCGTCAGGTAACCTTGATTTTAATACTGCTTCTTGACTGATAAGTTTTGTATTTATAGTTTCTTGTATTCTTGGTTTTTGCACTTCTTCGTTTAATATATTTTCAGGTATATTGTAATTTGCGTTAACATTTTCATTCATTATAGGTAACTGATTTTGACCTCTAGGTACGTCATTATGTTTATCCATAATTTTTTTAGAAATTGCCAATTTTTGCATTAAATCATTCATTTGTTTCTGTGTTAAATTCTGCGTTTAAGAGAACCCTTCCCATACTTCTATCTCCGTTTGAGTTGTATCCTGGTCTCATTTCAGTAAAATTATCGGTAGTTGGTTGATAAGTAAAGAATTTATCCGCTCTGAACAATCTCCAACCAGGTAATGGTTGCTCTCCTGTTGTGTCGGTATGAGAGGCTCCATCTCTATCCCAAGCCCTTACAACTAAGTTACCTGCTTTACTATAACCCACACATACAGGTTCTATCCTTCGGTATCCCTTACCTCCTGGTTCGTCCCCATCGTAATATACGGTAACGACAATTTTCTTCTTTATTGAGTCTTGAATATCACCCAATGAAGCAACTTCGTTTAATAAAGATTTAAATGTCGTCAATAATTTCATTACTCTACTGTGTAAGGTTTACTTGAATTATATTTATTAATTTTTATATCATCTTTTCTTTCAAAGATATCTGTAGAAGTACCCGCACCTTCATTATATACGTCTAAAAACGAACCGGTTCCTCTACCGATTTCGTCACCATCAGACATCGCGTCAGGGTGTACTGATGAATACTTTTCTGAACGTGGTGAAAAATCATTTTTAGGGAATAATTTACCTCTTTCAGCTTCTGCAATTGCGGATAACTGATTATTTGGTTGGTAAAAATCTAATTTATCGTTTTGTGTTGCCATTATTTTAATATTTTAAATAATTGATTTATTTTTTTTAATTCTTCTGTTATTGCGGTGTCAAACTTATTAATACCTTTTTCATGTTTATCGTGAGGATTAATTACTATACC